>SXGQ01070613.1_pt1 | contig 75089 bp, 58 predicted proteins | sample 3178371 | NCBI WGS metagenome assembly SXGQ01 (sample SAMN11356859, study PRJNA531348) | freshwater metagenome | isolation source: freshwater sample F1-20 | place: China: Fuxian Lake, Yuxi | collected 2017-12-25 | reverse complement strand
TTTTACTTTAACTTCATTTTTTTCAAGAGCTTTGTTTTTATTTAAATTTTCATAAATATTTTGCCCTAGATTCCCAAATCCTTTTTTTAAATTAATTTGACCCAATGCCCATTTTCCAAATCTTTCACCAATACCCCGATTTGGATTCTCATCTCTTTCTATTTTCCTTTCCTCTCTGTCTTTGATTCTTTCTTCCTTATATTTTTCTGATGGATTTGGCGATATAACATTTTGCACTCTCTCTTTAAATCTTCCTACATGAGCCAATTGTTTACCCAAATCTCCTCTTGTGTTAAGTCTATCGACATGCTTTGCGGTTAATTCCAAATCGCGCACAACCGCCTTACTAGTTACTTTATTTACAGTATTATCGCCACCTTTTTCTCGAGAAACTTCACGCATTTTATCGCGAATAATTTTTTTCTCTTCATCAGTTCTTGCCCAATTTTTTACAAATTCAGGTACCGCTCCATTAATAATTGGTATATTAAATTTAGCAATTTGACCAGATTCCTTAAGTCTGTCTACCGCTTCTTTTTTGATTGGATCGGTTTTTATTATCATATTTACTGCAGATTTTCCAAGTGAAAGCGCGCCCCCGCCAATTTTTAAAGCTGTAGTTTTAGGATTTAGTACTGCTTTTACAGGCTCTTTAACTGCTGATATGGCGAAGCTTCGAGCTTTTTCCATTTTACCTTTATTAACATGAACATTTCCATCCTTAACATTGTCTATAAATTGTTGTTGATCTGGTGATTTCATTTTTTTAATAGCCGAATTTGCTTCTGATTTAGAAAAAGAGGTGTCGATTTTTTTATCTCTAACTGCGGTAAAAAGATTTCCGCCCGAAGAAACGCCTTGTTTAGCAACTTGAGCTGCCAATCCAAAAAGATTTGAGCCATTATAATCTAATCCAGTTTTATTAAGTAATGCGCTAAGTTTTTTATCACTAATATCATTTTCAGAAGCATAGTCCTTCATTCCTCGCATTCGGACATTTTCAAGAGTTGTTTTTTGTTCCGAACTACTCATTTTAGAAAATTCAAGAGCATGTTCTTTTTTATATTTGCTAACAGCATCATTTCCAGCTTTATGCAACGATGCTCTTGTCATCATATTTGAAGCAAATTGTTCTCGTTCCGAAGCTTTTCTAGATTTAGCAATTCTTCCCGAATCAAATAAAGTATTATCGATATTGGCAACAACTCTTCCAACGCTGGCTTGATAAGCTTTACCTACTTGTTGTGAAATAGCTCCAACTGCCGCTTTACCAGCACTCATGGCATCAGCACTTAAGGAAGAAGCTTTAAGTCCTCCCGATAAAGTTACGGCGAGATCGGTGAACATTACAATAAATTTTTTCATTAAAGAAACCACCACCATCAAGTAAAGAAATAAATACAAGGATGGCATGTTTTCATCGGAGCCAAAACTGCTATCCGGAGAATCTTCTTCGCCTCCTTCCGGAGTGTTTGTCCCCGCAACAGTCCAAAAATTAAATAGCGAAACTTTGCTTATAACTAAATTCATACTTAAGACATTTGTCCAACATATTCTATATCCCAAAGCAAGTTTTAAAAATGATACAACAAAAGTATTAAATAAAGATAAGGTCATGACTAAAAATATTTGCTGTAACGAAAAGCCAATCAAGGCTTTAAGCCAATTATCAAACATATCTTTCGTTACCTTAAACATTAAAAATATAAAGAAAATTGGACCTAGAACAAAAAGAATCGAAACCATTATTTGACAGGTTATATAAAGTAGTATCGAGTTAGCAATTGCATAAATATAAGTCATTAAACAATAATACATTATCAAGAAATATATCCAACCAAATACACTTGAAAATATTAATGCTAAAATTTTCTTTTGAACTGCACCCGTCATTAATAAATCAATTACTTTATCAACACTTTTAAACAAAATTCCCTTATCGTAAAAATTTCCATCTCTAATTTTAATTCTTATTTCATTGGAATTGGCGGTATCAAAAGTTTCGGCGACCGAAAAGGTAATATAATTAATGGCATCTTTAAAAAACCCAACAAAAAACTTATTAAAAAAAGCGATTCCACTTTCGGTTGAAGTGAATAAATAAATAAAACCTATTTTTAATAATATTTTTACAATTTCAGAATTTTTTAATTCATTAACGCCAATTAGATAGCCCATTCCATAAAATGATAAGGCTAAAACGATTGATAATGTTAAAACTGTTCTATAAAGAGGATTTGATATAAGTTGTATATAAAATGATTGAACGAGACCAATTCTCTCATCTACAGGAGTGTTAGTATCATCTACTAGAGAACCCTCCATCGTCATTGTTATAGGCCCCAAAACTCCATTAACAATTCCGCCGGCACGAGATTGTAGTGCCTCTCTTTTTTCAATTCTAACTTTATAAGAGCCAGAATTATTTCCGGCAATATTGTCGGTATCAATTATTTTAAAGCTTAATCGATATTTTTTAATTTCATCGGCAGATTCTCCCGCAATACCTTTAAAACATATAAATTTTTCATCAATCGATTCACTATCGCACTTTCCCCCCCCAATTGGTGGAGCGACGGGACTAGCTAAAATTCTTTTTATTGATCCAGAAGCTGAATCAAATGTAAAATAGGTGTTGGTTGATGTAGGAGAAGTATGCGGAATTAATTCAGTCGCCTTACTTTGAGGTAAACTTGAATCTGAACATTTTCCAGGAGTATCTTCTTTACAAAGTGCAACCGCCAATTGTTGACCATTAGAAAAAAGGCCTTTTTTTGTAAATTGTATTTTTGTGGTTCCATAAATATTATCGACGCTAGTAATGGCATTTTTAAAATTATCATTATGAACAGCGAATCCTTTAAAATTGCCAAGTAAATTTGTTGAAACTGATTGTTTCATTAAAAAACTAGTTTTATCATCCATCACTTTAAAATTTTGTATATTTCCAAAATTATTGTCCGAACCAAAGGTATTTGCAGGAGGAACTTTCACAATAGCTGTTTCTGAATCTATTAAGCTTTTTTTATCAGGAGAAGAAGCAGCATTATACCCTGACAAAAACTTATTCGCACTTTTATTATAACTTTCAAAACTATAACAATTAAAATTGTTATCCGCTAGAATGGTGATTTTGGGATTAATTTGTTTTTCTGCTTTTTTTCTATTCACGCAATTAGTGCAACTTTGAATAGAATACATTTTTGGATTTGCATTGCTGGAACTATATGTTTCAGTTACAATATTACATTCGGTACTTTCGTCTCCCAAGCATCCAGAATTGGATGTCGTAGCGGAACCTGTAGTTGAACATTTCACATCTGCACAATTTTGAATTGGGCAATAATATGAAGTTGGTAGATTACTATTGAATTCTTTTACATCTAGAAACTGTAAAGCTTTGTCATTATTGAATACTTTCAAAGAATCTTTAAGATAAACAGGATTTTCTTGGCAAGTAGTTGTTTCCATACAACCTGTTTGAGTGCCACTAGCTTGTGGATTGACTGGGGGAGCGGTTGAGGTAGCTTGCCCACTCTCATTTTTTGGCGCAACAGCGGTAATCGATGAGCTATAATCTGGAATGCAAAATGGATTTGATATGGCTTCTTCAATTCCTTTTAAACATAATAATGCTGGTCTTGGAGTTACTTTTAAAATCATTCCGACCCCACATTCTTTCGGACCCTCTTTGGAATTCCATAATTTCTCAAAACTTTTTGGTAATATTCTTAAAACCTGTCCTTTACGCACAAAAAATTTATTAGAGCCGGTTGTTGTGACCACAATTTTATTTAAGGGATCATCGGAATAAAGGGCATTTGCGGAAGCTCTGTTGCCCGATGAGTTAGGAAAGGCTTCTTCACTTTTTGTAAAAAAATTATCATATTCATAATAATCTGATGCCGTAGCTTGAGTCGCTAATGGCTCAAAAGAAAATCCTAATCTATAACCTTTGGCATTAGAGTTTAAATCATAAGTTATTTTGTGGATTTCTTGAGTTAATAAATCTGTTGGCGATGCAACTGGCGATTTTGCCGTTATTCCTAAATTTTGCGAAGTGGCACCACCGCCACCGCCACCACCGCCAGCAATAACTAAAAAATCTTGACGATAAGAAGTAGTAACTACTCCAGAAGGAGAGCTAGAAATAGAATCATGTGTTTCATCACTTCTTACCACAGCTATGTAAGAAGCGGAACCGCCAGCTCCACCCCCGCCACCATCTGCATCATTAGCACCTCCAGATCCACCTTTGAAAAAATTTGCCGAATCTGAATTTGATGCTGAAGAAGATGAAGCTGAACAATCAGCCCCAGCACCTCCGCCTTGACCAATTTTTACTTTTAAAGTCCATGTTCCAGCGGGAAGCGAGGGAAGGGTAAATGATCCAGAAAATGAATCGCCATTGGCGCCATTGCCTCCATATGTTCCACTACAAGAACCACCAGCACCACCACCGCCACCTTTGATTCTATAGTAAATTTTTTGTCCATTTACTGAAGTAATTTCTGTTTCTGTATTTCCTGAAATCGCTTGCAAAGAACTCCATGTTGAAGCATTATAAGATAAATCCAAATATCCTTCGCTTCCGCTAGTTGCTCCAACAACTCCACCCTTACCTTTACTGGCATTATCCGCATAATCCTTAACTACAATTGTTCCAAATTCAGGATTAACATAAGATTCTCCATTTTTTCCTGCTTGAGCGGAGACGTCTTTATATCCATTTTTTACTCTTGTTTCTTTGGAATTATTGCCACCGCCAGCGCCACCAGTTCCAGCTTTTGAAGCTTCTTTTATTCCATTTAACCCGTCGCCATTATAACAATCATAAAGCCATGATTTTTTTACATCACTATTAGAAATTGAACAAGCCGAACCAGCACTTCCAATCGAACAATTTGCAATATCTAGCGGAATTTTACATTCTGGATCAGTTAAAGATTTTTTAGTTGAATTTGCATAGGTTTGAAGTCCGAGATATGCTTTTTTGACATATTTGGTAGCTGTAATTGAAGAAAAAGTGGCTACTGGAGTAACTCTCGCCGAAGGAGCCGCTAAAGTCTTGACTTTATCGTAAGAAATAATTTTGAATTCATCATCGACTGAGTTAATATCAACTTTATTATCGACAGCATAAGCTACATTATTATCAGGATTCATTATCCTACCATATAAGGTGCAAGAATTTACGGGAGGAGTTGCGGGAACTGGAACATAATTTTCCGAACAAATAATCGATAAAGCTTTAATTGAGCTGACGTCATGTTGAGCTTTTATGCCGGAAATTCTTCCGCCATTGCAAGATAATTCTTGGCAATTTGGATTACTATCGCAATTATAAAAGCTAGTTGGAGCCACTCCAGTTGAAGCCAAAATTGCTGAATCATCTTTTTTAAATAAAATAATATCTTTAACTCCACTATCATCACGAAAAATTTGAATTTTGGTGAAGCCGCTTGAATCGTTAACGGAAGTAGGGGTAGCTCTAGGAACCAACCCAAAATATTGTTGTCCAGAGTTAGTATTTAGGCTCAATGGAGCTGATCCATTGCAATTAGCCCCCATCCCAACCACCTTAGAATTACTTATATTAAAATAAAAGTTTTGTATAAAAGGATTTGCAGACGGGCATTGAAAATAATCTTTTAACAAAGATTGATTAGTAGCATCAAAATTCGGGATATCATTATAAGAAATTTCAGATAAATCTTTCATTTGAAATTCTGCAACTCCCGAAGTGTTGATGGGTATATCGAGATATTTTTGAGATTTTGCTGTTAATTTGCAAGCTGTTGATTGGGAAGCAAAAGTTGCCGTCAATGAAGCGCCCTTATAAACAGGAATATTTTTTGAAGCGTAGGATCTTGGTATAGTTAAGTTGGTTGCTGTATAATAAATTTTAGCACCATTTGCGATACTAAGAGTTGATAAGGTAAGATTTTCACAATCACTTTTTAAATCGACAAAAACATCAACGCCTGAATTACCCAAATCATCTGTGGAAAAAATAATTGGTGTCGTTGATGAAGCGGGAATATTTTTAATTATTTCATCTTTTATTACAAAAACTTCAACATTTGCTCTTATAAATCCACCATTTTTTATAATGTTTTTGCTAGAAGTTCCAATTTTATTATCGTCAGCGAAAGTGTCGGTGCCTTTACCGCATTGGATTTTTGCTTTATCATTTGGAAAATTTTCAGAACATGACCACAAGCTGGGATCAGCATTGACGGGAGATAATGGGTCATTTTGGTTTGGCGATGGCTCAAAATAAATAATATTTCTTCGTGCAAAAATTAATGAATCCTGAGCAAATGTAGTAGGATTATAAGGACCGCAAAGAGAATCATATTTTATTCTATTATTACCAACCGCTGGTTGTGATCCTCTGGTATAAGATGATGGAGCAAGTCCACATCCAGCATAACCATTAGGGACTTGTGAAGAATCGGTGGCACTGGGAGAATTATCAAAATAATCACCACTAAATACTATATCATATTGTGATCCAGTAGAAATGGATGGGAGAGCATTTACTTCATTTGGGCTAAAATTATGTGGATCAAATGTGTAAAAAATCGGACTTAATGTATCTATTGGCAAACTTATTAAGCCTTCTTGAATAGTGACCGATATTTTGCTTCCCGGCGTTATATTGACTCCAATATCAGAATTTTCATTTCTTGGAGTGTTGGCTATCCATGGCGAAGCATCGTTACCAATTGATTCATTGCTACATAAATTTTCACAAAAAGTTTCGCAATAATCTGTATAATCTTTATTTATTTCAGCGATTGCAGCATCGGAGTCAAATGATTTTGTTAAATAGTCTTGACATCCCTTTAAATTACTACTGGAAGAAGCCTCTCCAAAAAGAGCCCTAATTTCCTCTGCATCAACATTATTAGTGGCATTAATACGAACATTAGTAGTTAAACATGCTTTTAAGGTCGGGTTTACTTTATTGATATCACTCAATTTTGCATTATCATAAACACTTCCAGCTCGATAATCTGGCCTAACCGTACATTTAAAAGTATCGGAAGAATTGACTTCTATAATTTCTCTTTGAAGATCTCCAAAGTCATCGGCATCAATACAAGTGGCGTTTTCATCGCATGAAAAAAGTATAATTACGGATAGCAAAAAAAATCGCCCTAAAAATCTTTTAAAGGCAATTAATGTTGATGAAATTGTATTTTTTAAAAAGATTTTAATTATAATATTTAAAAATTATTTGTGAAAAACCCATGAAAAATATTGTAAAATTTTAAAGGATATTATCAACAAAAATTATTAAAAAATTAACTTACAAATTCTTTTTACTTCTTGGAGTTTTTGAGGATTGAAATTATTGAGTTCTTGGTAATTTTTATCAAAAAATTTAGCATAATTTTTTTCAATTAAAATTTTATGAAATTTTTGATGTTTTTTGGAAGAAATTTTCCCATCATCAAAAATAAAAACTGATTTTCCTGTCGAACTACATTCAGATATCATCGAGACCGAATCGCCACTGATAATAAAAAAATCAGAAAAATTAATAATTGAGTTAAAGGGGTTATTATTTTTTACCTCATTATAATCGCAAAAAATAAAATTTTTTTCAGTAATTTTTTTAATAAAATTATTAATTTCAAAGTCTGTGCGTCGGCTATTAGCAATAATCAAAGTCGCATTCATATTTTTTTGAATCAAAAGCGCTTGATTGATAAATTCTTCGGCGCTTTTTAAGGAAAATTTAGTTTTTTTTGAACTTCCGCCGATTAATAAAGCGATAATTGGTTTTGGCAAATTTTGTAATTGATTTAAAAATTTTTGATGATTTGTTTGTTCAAAATTTTTTTCAATTTTAGTCAAAGCACCGAGCGATAAAATCAAATTTTTAGGGTAGGGTGACTTGGGCTCGTCATGCTCTGGCACAATAACGAAGTCAAATTTATTAAAATTAATTTCGGGTCGCATTATTTGAATAATTTTTGGCAAAAAATTATAATTTTTTTTCAAAAAAATGGCAATTGGCGCCGATTTTCTGCCAGCGGAAATTATATATTTTGGAATATAATTTAAAGCTTGAAGTTTTGTAATCGCAGATTTTTTTAAACGAATTAATGATTGTGAAAAAAATAAATTAGGAATTATTTTTAGAAAATTATATTCGAGAAAAATTATTTCATAATCAAGCCCTGATTCTTTTGCGAGTGCAACCGCTTGAGAGTATGTGCCAATTCTTTCGTCGGCTAAAATTAAAATTTTATTTTCAAGCATTATTTTTGATTTTTTTATTCAAAGCCTCAACCACATTTGCTGAAACAAATTTCGAAATATCACCTCGCAAGCGTGCCACTTCTTTTACTAATTTTGAAGCGATAAAATGATGATTTTCCGAAGCTGGCAAGAAAATGGTTTGTATTTGAGGCTCAAGCTTCGAATTCATGCCAAACATTTGAAATTCATACTCAAAATCGGAAACCGCTCTTAAGCCACGAACAATAATTTTGGCATTTTTTTGCTTGGCAAAATCAACTAACAAACCTTCAAATTTTTCCACCGAAACTTGATTTTCTAAGTTCAAATTTTTAATTTCATATTTAATTAATTCAACCCTTTCATCCAAAGAAAATAACGGATTTTTATTTGAATCTTTGGCGGAAGCGATGATAAGATGATCAAAAAGTTGCGATGCTCTTTTGATGATATCAATATGTCCAAAAGTAATTGGATCAAAGGTTCCGGGGTATATTGCAATTTTCATAAAAGTGATTTTTAAATAAAATATTTTTTAATTTAAAGACTTTATTTTAAATTTCTTAAGTTAAAATAAAATTAATTTTAATTCTAATTAATTATTCATGAAAATAACAATTTTATCAATCGGTAAATTTGACAAATCGCCATATCGAGAACTTTTTGAATATTATTTAAAAAGATTAAAATGGAAAATAGAATTAAAAGAAATTGAATTTAAAAACACCAAAAGCTACGAAGAGTCTAAAATCAAGCAAGAAGAGGGTGTTTTATTATTAAAAAATCTTCATAATTTTTCTAAAATTATTGTTTTAGATGAACGCGGAAAACAATTTTCGAGCCCAGAATTTGCTAATATTTTAGAAAATTTTCACGTGACGGGCAATTCAAATATCGCCTTCATTATTGGTGGTGCTTTTGGCTTAAGCGATGACGTTAAATACAAAGCCGATATTTTATTATCGATTTCTAAAATGACCTTGCCCCACTTGATGGTAAGAGGATTTTTAATTGAACAAATTTATCGGGCTTCAACTATAATTTCTAATCATCCTTATCATAAAAACTAATTTTTTACGCGGATTTTTCAGCAACGATTGTAAGCCAACGGCTTCGGGCTCTAGTTCTTCTGGCATCTATCGTTCCACGAATTTTTTGTCCACGCTCTTTTAAACTTACTCCGCCCTGCCATTTTTTTCGTGCCTCTTGCTCCTTTTCGAAGGTTTGATCTTTGTGTAAATCTGCTTTACGTTGAGTTTTTTCTCTGCGTGCCATCGCTCTTTCGCGGGCATTGCCAACAATGGTTTGACGGTTCATTTTTGCCAATCTTTGATGATGCATAATGATGTTATCAACAAATTGACGCCTTCTTCTGTTGGTCATTTTACGCATTTGAGCACGACTTAGCCCACGTCTTTTGCGATTTCTCTTAATGAAGCCATATAAAATATGTCCGATTGTGTGACCAGCTAATTCATAGGCAATCATTGGATGAGATGCTATTAAGGCAGTTGGGCTAAAAGCAATAGATCCGATAATTGGTAATGGCAAAAACATCTTTTTATTAAATCACTTATAAATTTTATTAATGTAATTATTTATCAAAATTATTTTCCTATACAAAATTTAGAGAAAATTAAATCTAAAATATTTTCTATGTCAATCTTGCCATTGATTTTCGCAATTTCATTAATGCAAATTCTCAAATTTTCGGCACAAATTTCAATATCAGCATCAAAGCTAAAATCTTCTAAACTTTTCAAACAATTTTGCAAAGAAATGCGATATCTTTCTTGGGTAATCAATGGTGAATTAAAATTTGGAATTAGTAAATCAATTTTTTCTTTTAAAGCATCGAAAAGATTAGAAATATTAATGTTTTTTACAATTGAAATTGTTAAAAAAATAGTTTTATTATTTAAACCAAAATCACTAATTATTTTTTCAAAATTAATTTCTTTATTCAAAATTTTATCAATTTTATTAAAAACTAATATTGTATTTTCGTCAATTAAATTTTTTTGAATAATTGGATTTAATGCATCAATTAAATAAATTTTTATATCCGCATTCTGAGCTTTATTTATCGCTCTTTTGATGCCCTCTTGTTCAATTAAATCATCACTTAAACGAATCCCTGCAGTATCAGAAAGTATAACGGGAACACCAGCAATTTCTAAATGAACATCAATAATATCACGAGTTGTTCCAGCGATTTCGGAAACAATCGCTACTTCACTTTGGGCTAAGAAATTCATCAAACTTGATTTGCCAGAATTCGGTGCACCAATAATCGCAAGGCTTAAACCATTTTTAATTTTTTGACCGACTTTGTTATCATTTAAATGTTGTGAAATTTGATTTTTTAAAATATTTATTTCTTGATTAATTTTTTCAATCATACTTGTCGGCAAGTCATCTTCAGGAAAATCAATTAAAGCCTCAACAAAAGCCGATAATTCAATGATTTTATGACGCCAATTTTCATAAATTTTTCCAAGATTGCCACTAAGTTGCGAAATGGCTTGCTTGTGCTGTGCTTCAGTTTCACTGGCAATTAAATCTGGTATGGCTTCGGCTTGAACTAAATCAATTTTGCCATTCAAAAAAGCTCTTTTAGAAAATTCGCCGGCACTTGCCAAATCAACATTTTTTATCGATAATAATTTTTCAAATATTCTTTTTAAAATATATTGAGAACTGTGAATGCTAATTTCGGCAACATCTTCTCCCGTAAAGCTTCGTGGTGCTTTAAAAAAAGTAACAATTGCTTCATCGATTAATTCTGAAGAATCGTCAAAAATAATTTTATGAAAAAAACTTTGTTGCGGAATTGGTTGATTTTTTACACCAATTTTTTCGAGACATTCCAAGGTTTGCGATCCCGAAATTCTAATCACCGTAATAGATGAACGTAGGGGAGAAGTAATAGTTGCACAAATGGTTTTCATTGAAAATAATTATAAATTTATGGAAAAATTGGAGCTAATTTTAGACCCTCATTTTCAGCAAAACCAAAAATTAAATTCATGTTTTGAACCGCTTGCCCAGAGGCTCCTTTACATAAATTATCAATCACCGAAACAATAATTATTTGATTTTTTTTGCGTCCTTTTTTTAAAGAAATTAAACACATATTAGTGCCTGCAACATCTTTGATATTAGGGTCTCCTGCAATTACTTCAACAAAAAATTCATCATCATAAAAAGTTGATAAGCAATTTTGTAAATCTTCAAATTTAAAATTATCTTTTATCGTGCAATAAATAGTTGAAATAATTCCACGATTTATTGGCAAAAGATGCGGAGTAAATTCAATAATCATCTTAGAACCAGAAGCTTTAGAAAGCTCTTGCTCAATCTCACCAATATGGCGATGTTTGCCCACCGAATAAGCTTTAACCGACTCGTTAATTTCACAAAATAAATTGCCTAATTTTAAATTTCTTCCTGCACCTGAAGTACCTGATTTAGAATCAATAATAATATCCTCTAAATTAATCAAATTATTTTTTAAAAGTGGAATTAAAGGCAATAAAGCCGAAGTCGGATAACATCCTGGACAGGCGATTAAAGAAGCTTTTTTTATTTTATCACGATAAATTTCGGTTAGGCCGTAAACCGCTTGGGGCTGAAGCTCTTTGGCAATGTGTTCATGCTCATACCACAATTTATAATCTTCAATATTTTCAAGACGAAAATCCGCCGATAAATCAATAATTTTTAAATGTGAATTTTTGCCATCCGCTAAAATTTGTTTAAAAGTTTGTTGTGAAGTGGTATGAGGCAAGCAACCAAACGCCACATCGATTTGCGAGAAATCAACTTCGTCAATTTTTTGCAAATCAGGCAAGTTAAAATGAATTAAATGCGGATAAAGTTGTGAAATTTTTTGCGAAGCATTGCTATTGGCAATTAACGCCGAAATTTCAACATTTGGATGATTAATTAAAATACGAATTAACTCAACTCCCGTATAGCCAGAAGCGCCAATAATTGCCACCTTAATTTTTTTCATAATTATTTTCTCATATTGTGTTTACGATAATCTTTTGGCAATTCAAAACTACCTTGCCAAATACCGATTTTATTGGCTTTGGCTTGCTTTTCAAGCTCATCCATTTTGTCGCTACTTTCGGTAAAATTATAAATCACCGCCATGCCATTTTTAACAATTTCCTCATTGATCGAAACCTCGCCGACAAAGCATTTGCCAAGATAGCGATCATATTTATCTTTTTCAGCATAAACACAATCAACTTTTTTTCCCGTCGCCAATTTTGTTAAAAATTCATAACTAACAATTCCGCAAGAATATTCTTGATTATTTTGATCAAGACATTGTTGTTTATATTCGGGGGCGTCAATGCCAAATAAACGCACTTCTTTTTTGCCAACTTTAATAGAGTCACCATCTAAAGCAAAGCCCTTTCCCGAAAAATTTTTATCGAAAACTAAATGAGATTTAACACGAAAGGCACCGCTTTGGGCATGGGTTTGTTTTGATGTCGCAACTTCATAAAAAAAACTACAACAACACAAAAAAATTATTAAACATAAAGTGTTTAGGAGTTTTTTAATCATAAACCACGAACCAAATTATGATAATCCTGCATCAAATCTAGCGTCATTTGGCTGGCATTTTGATATTTAATATCTTCAATTGAACCAATTCGCGTAAGTTCTGCAGCACTTCCCGTTAAAAAAGCATCAATCGCATCATTTAATTCTTCAGGTTTAATATGTCTTTCAACAACGGTAATATTTCTTTTTTTTGCTAATTCAATAACAGTTTGACGGGTAATGCCGTTTAAAAAACAATCAGGTTTTGGAGTATGCAATTCGCCATTTTTCATAATTAAAAATAAATTTGCACCTGTCGCTTCCGCTAAGAAACCTCGATAATCAAGCATCAAAGCGTCATTATAACCTTCTCTTTCAGCTTCGTGTTTAGAAATTGTACAAATCATATATAGCCCAGCAGCCTTTGAGGCAATTGGTGCGCATTCGGGGGAAGGGCGACGATATTTGGCAAAGCGCAGTTTTAAACCAGCTTTGCGTGCCTCGTCGGAGTAGTATGGGGGCCAAGGCCAACAAGCAACCGCAACATGAATTTTATTATTTTGCGCTGAAATTGCCATTTTTTCTGAACCACGCCAAGCAAAGGCTCTCATATATCCATCAACAATATTTTGTTTAACGACTAATTCATTTTTAACTTTATTTAATTCCTCAATTGAATAAGGCACTTCAAAATCAAGCATTTTGGCGGAAGCGTGAAGTCTAGCGCTGTGCTCGGTGCATTTAAAAATTTTTTTGTTATAAATTCTTTCGCCTTCAAAAACGCAAGAAGCATAATGTAAGCCGTGGTTTAAAACATGAACGGTGGCGTCTTTCCACTCAACGAAAGAGCCGTTTTGCCAAATAAATCCATCACGTTGATCAAAAGGAATAATGTCAGACATAAAATATAAATTATAATTTTTTTGATTAGATTATTTGATTTTATTTTGTGATTTTATCAAAACAATGTCATTTTCAATCATTTCGTAAATTATTTTTGTAATTTCAGTTTTAGGTTGCCAATTCAACTCTCTTTTTATTTTCGAATTATCACCAAATAATTGAATTTTTGGCGAGGGACGCATAAATTTTTCATTAATTTTTATAAATTTTTTATAATCAAGATTGATGTAATCAAAAGCGATTTTTAAAATATCCTTAACGCGATAAATATTACCGCTTGATATTACATAATCAACGGCTTGCGAATTTTGGAGCATCAAAAAAATTGCCTCAACATAATCTTTGGCATAACCAAAATCTCTAGCCGATTCAATGTCTCCAAGCTCAATTTTATCTTCAATTCCAAGATGAATTTTTGCTACGCTTTGTGAAATTTTACGAGTTAAAAAAATTGGATTGCGTCTTGGTGATTCGTGATTGTAGAGAATTCCACAACAAGCAAAAATTTTATAATTTTGACGATAATTTTTCACCAAATCAAAAGCTTTTAATTTAGAAATTCCGTAAATATTTTGCGGATTAAAAACACTATTTTCGCTTTGTGGCGACTCGTTCGACAAGCCAAAAATTTCACTTGATCCCGCTAAAAAAAATCGACAATTTGGTGCATAATTTTTAATCGCTTCAAGCAAAAAATTAGTGCTATTTAAATTGTTATTTAAGATCAAATCTTGATTGTCTTTACTATAATCGACAAAGCTACAGCCCGCAAGATGATAACACTCATCAGGTTGAATTTTTTTAATCAAATTTTCGGCAAGTTTTTCATCATTTAATTGATATTCAACTAACTCAATTTTATTAAGCAAATGCTCAATATTTTTTAAATTTTTTGAATCGCGATTAAATGCCCCAAAGACTTGATAATCATTTGACGATAAAAGTTCGGCAAGATAAGAACCATCTTGTCCACTAACTCCGGTTATTAAAGCTTTTTTCATGATTTTGCAATTGTTAATTGATTACAATAACAACTATTTTTTTACGCAATAAAGATTTAAAGATTTTTCTAAACCACGCTCAGAAGCCGATAAAATATAAATTAATTCATAAAATATTTTTTATTGTTGAAATAATAATTTAAAGGGTTAAACTGCAAAATAGGTAATTTTAAATTTAATAAATCAATTAAACCCGTCAATCACTTTAATTGTAAAAATTTAAATGTGTTTGATCTAGGTCAAGAAAATTTAATTTTATCTAAAAAAATATGAATAATCACACCAATAATCGTTTAGAATTTATAAAAAAACATCCGATTTTCGATAATCTTTCAACCGAAACTATCGAGAATATTCTAGCTCTCTCGAGCTTTTTTAACATCAAGAAAAATAGCAAACTATTTTTTAAGGATGAGGAGGTAAAATATTTTTATATAATTGTAAAAGGTTCAGCAATTCTATTTGAAGATACATCAGATGGAAACCAAAACATTTTTCAATTCGTTAAAAAAAGAGAAATAATCGGCGACGTTTTTTCTAAAAATTATATTTTTAGCGTAGTTTCGAATGAAGATAGCTTGATCATGCTAATTCCAATTAAATTAATCCGTGGTCTCGTTAATGATAATCAAATTTTTTGCTTAAATTTATTAAAAGAATTTTCCGCAAGAAATAAAAAAATATTTACTTTTTTGACGCTAATAAAAGTTAGTAATGCCACACAAAGAGTAGTTCAATTCATTCTTTCGCTTGAGGAACAAAATCCAAAAGAATCGAAGGAAATAACTTTGAATTTTAGCAAAACAATTATCGCTTCATATTTAAATATTAAGCCAGAAACTTTTTCAAGAATCTTGCGTAAGCTTAAAATGAATGGAGAAATTTCTATCAAAAAAAATTCGATAACTCTTTTAAAAAAAGATTGCTTAGTGAAATATGTAAATAAACAAAATTAAAATTTATTGATTTTAATTATAATTTTTACCAAAATTGTAAAAATTAATTTATTTTTTCATGAAAAAAACTTTTTTATTATTGTTAGCTCTAGGCTTTTTATTTAGCTGTTCAAATAATAAGAAAACAATGCGAACAACTGATTTATCATTTCCGATTTATGGCAATTATTGTGGACCTTTTCATCCACCTAAGGGCATGAATCCATTAGCTTTTGATGAGGTTGATTTAGCCTGTAAATATCATGATAAATGTTATGATGATTATGGCTATTTTAACAAAAATTGTGATTTAGAAATCATGAAGAATTTAAAATTAATTAATCCCCAAAGCGAAACTGAAAAACTCGCTAAAAGATTATTAATTTTTTATTTTCAAGAAGCTCAAAAAATATAAAATATAAGTCGTGTACAAAATAATATTTACTATAATTTTTACTTATTTTTTTGCTAAATTTATGAGTATTTTTTTCTCAGAAGAATATTCAGGATTTAGCAAAAAATCCCAAGTAATTTATTCAGTTAAATCCGAACGAGGAGCGGTTGCGTGTGCCACTGAAGAAATTTATAAAAATATACAAAATTTATATTTAAAAAATGATTTCAAGGCAATTGAAGAAGAAATTAAAAGTAAAAATTGTATAGTTTTAGAAAATGGTGAAGAGCTTGAAGCTTATGAAGGAATATGCGATATTGTCGATAAAAATTCGGTAAAATTATTTAAATCAAAAAAAGTTTTTTTACAAAAAATTTATGTTCCATGTTTTGCGGTTGAGATGCAAAAACTAGTTGAGAAACCTAACGATAAAACCGATGCTGAAGATGAAAATAAAGATAAAAAAAGCGAATCTCAAAATTCAATTGAGCCCCAAAATTCTAAACAAGAATTAATGCCACCAGATCTTGAAAATAAAGGTGTCGAAGCTAAGAATATTAAAGAGCAACCACAAGAAAATTTTGAAAATAAAGGCACTGATCCGCAAAATAACAATCAGCAAAATATTAATTTTCCCAAAAATTAATTAAAAAATAATTTACTCTTTTTATAAATTTATTTTTAACAAAAAATTTATGGATAAAATTCATAAATTTTCCACTATAATCAAATGGAAATTTGGTTTAATTTTCCGTAATTAAATATTCCAATTCAAGCCATCTCTCTTCAAGCTTTTCTAGTTCAAATTGATGATTGGCGATTTCTATATTTATCAAAGCTAAATTTGATGGATTGCGATCTTCGCTATTTTCAAATTCATCATTTAATTCTTCAATCTTCTTTTGAATATCAATAATTTTTTGCGGAATTTTGGCATGTGCAGTTTTTATTTTATTGCTAATTTTTATTGAATTTTTTTGAGTTTGTAAATTCTCAGAATCGCTTATTTTTGTAGTTTTTTCTGCAATATTTTTAAGATTTTTTTGATTTAAATTTAACTGATTTTTATTCGGATATTGAGCAATATAATCGCTATAACCGCCCATATTATAATTAATAATTCCATCGCCTTCAAATCCTAAAATCGTGGTCGCAACATTATCTAAAAAATCACGATCATGCGAAACTACAACTAAAGTTCCCTGATATTTTTCTAAATAATCTTCGAGAATATCGAGCGAATCCATATCGAGATCGTTAGTCGGTTCATCGAGAATTAAAAAATTTCCCGGATTTGCCAAAGTTTTTGCTAAAAGCAAACGGTTTTGTTGCCCGCCCGACAAGGTTCCAGCAATAGTTTGCGTTTCTTTTGGATCAAATAAAAAATCACGCAAATATCCGCAAATATGTTTGGTTTTTCCATTCGCCAATTGCACGTGATCGGAGCCATTTTCACATAAAATTTCTTGAATGGTTGAAGTTGGCCTGATGGTGCTTCGTGATTGATCAAAATAAGCAAAATCAATATTTTTTGCCATTTTTACCGTGCCTTGATTTGGCGAAATTTCACCAATCATCATTTTTAAAAGAGTAGATTTGCCAACGCCGTTGCGACCAATAATTCCAATTCTTTCGCCCCGTAAAATTTTATAATTAAAATTGGAAATTAACAAATTTTCTTCATCAATTTTATAAGAAACATTGTTGAAACTCATGATTACTTGCGGAGAATCTTCATCAAGTTTTTGCACTTCAATTTTCATTTTATTTTGATTGGCAAAAACAATTTTTTGTTGTGCTTCAAGTTTAGATTTTAATTCAAGAAGATGATGGAGACGACCAATATTACGCTTACGCCTTCCTGTCACGCCAGTTTGGAGCCAACCACTTTCAAGATTAACTTTTTTTTGCAAATTTTCGACTTCACGACTTTCATGATCGATAATATTTTGCGACCATTCGTCAAAATTTTTATAACCATTATTGTTGATTTTAATATTTCCCGAACGAATCCAAAAAACTTTATTTGAAACTTTTTCTAAAAATTTACGATCGTGAGAAATTATTATTAAAGCTCCCGGAAACTCTTTTAAGTAGATCTCAAGCCATTCAATAATTTCTAAATCAAGATGATTTGTTGGCTCATCGAGCAATAAAATATCGGGCTGAATCACCAAAGATTTTGCTAAATTAACGCGTCTTTTTTGTCCACCCGATAGCTCAGAAGTAAGACGCTCTTTGTCAATTTTTAAATTTTCGCACACAATATCAATTAAATATTCCTTACGCTCATCTATCTCGATGCCTTCTTTTATGTAATCACTCACCTTAACATTTTCTCGAATTTTTTCGCTTTGAGTTAAATATCCTAAAACTGAATTTGGCGCCACCCAACGCTCTCCCGAATCAAATTCAAAAACCCCAGCGATTGAATTCATTAAAGTCGATTTGCCGACGCCATTCTTGCCAATCAAGCATACGCGGTCATTCGGAAAAAGATTTAAATTTAAATTTTCGAATAAAATTTTCTTAGCAAAGGAAATTGTAATATTGCGAAGCGATAAAATTGGAGGCTTATTCATGAAAAAAGCTTTTAATATTAAAAAATCAAAATGTAATATGTTTGAATCTTAACAATATATTTAAAAACTAATTATGTCAAAACCTCAAATTACAACTTTAAAAAATGGCTTAAGAATTGCCACCGACGAAATGAAAGATGTGGAAACGGTTTCGATTGGAGTTTTCGTTAAAACCGGAAGTTGTAATGAGGATATTAAAATCAATGGCATTTCGCATTTTCTAGAACATATGGCATTTAAGGGCACCAAAAAAAGAAGTGCCAAGCAAATCGCCGAAGAATTTGAGGGAATAGGGGGTTATATCAACGCTTTCACCTCGCGCGAGAAAACCGTTTATTACGTTAAAGTTTTAAAAGAATATGGTGAATTTGCCGTTGAATTTCTGGCCGATATTTTACAAAATTCTTTGTTTGATGCCCAAGAAATTAAAAAAGAATCGGAAGTGATTTTGCAAGAATTAGCGATGACGATCGACACACCCGACGATATTGTCTTCGATTATTTTCAAGAAACCGCTTTTCCAAATCAGGCTTTAGGTCGCTCTATTCTAGGTGTAGAAAAAAATATTAAAAATTTCTCTCGCACTGATTTTTTAAAATATATTAATAAACATTATAGTTATAAAAATATTGTGGTAAGTGCTTCTGGCAACATTACGCAAGATGATTTAAATAAATGGGTTAAAAAATATTTCACTAAATTATCTGATAAAGAAGTTGCACCGATCGAGAAATCTCAATATGTTGGCGGTTTTTTTAAAAAAGAAAAAAAACTGGAACAAGTTAATTATTTAATTGGCTTTGAAGGCGTTTCTAATCATGGTAAAAAATATTATGAAGCTCAAATTTTAGCGATGATTTTAGGGGGTGGAATGTCTTCGCGACTCTTTCAAGAAATTCGCGAAAACCGCGGTTTGGCTTATTCAATTTATGCTTTTAATAGTTGCTTTAATGATTCGGGTATCTTTGGAATTTATGGCGGAACAACGCCCGATAAATGCGAAGAAATGATCAATTCAATTTCCGACGAAATCAAAAAAATCTGTGATAAAATTGAAGATGTTGAACTTGCCCGAGTTAAAACCCAATTTTGTGCTAGTTTAAAAATGGCGAAAGAAAGCACGAGTTCAAGAATGCAGAGATTGGGATCGGATATTTTATTATTTAATAAAGTTTATAGCGATGAAGATATTGTTGATAAATTTAAACATATCACTAAAAAAGATATAACCAAAATTGCTCAACAAATTTTTAGTTCAAAGCCAACTACCGCAATGATTGGCAAGGTTAAAAAAATTGAAGAAAAAACCAATTTTATTTAATTTTTTTCAGAATTTTTTGCAATGATTCAATATTTTTTTGATTCGCCAAGCCTTCGGCGCGCCACAAAATTTTGCCATCCTTGTCAAGCAATAAAGTATAAATTTTATCACCTTTCATATTCATAATTTCAAAAAATTTATCACGATTAGTGTAAACCGTTATCGTTCTTTTGCGTGCAATTTTATCTTGAATACCAAGACGCATGCCATTATTAACCCAAGCTCTCGAAAAGCCACCCAATTCATAAATCAACGGCACTTCGTAAAATTTAATTTTAGAATTATTTTTAGTAATTTCATCAGCGACTGCGATCCAAGTATTGATAGCTTCTTGATGCTCTCTTTCGAATCCGATCGACACTAAATTTAATTCGCCAGCAAAATCTTTGGGTAAATCATGTTTTATGCCATCTAAATTAATACCAGACATCAAAGGAAATTTATTATTATTGGCTTCGATCGAAGAATTTTCTCCAGAGCCAATCATGCAAGAGGTGAGGGACATAATCGCTAAAATTAAACAGATTTTTTTCATAATTTTTTATATTGTTCTTTGATTGAAATTATACTTAAACAAGCTTCGACGGCAAAACCCCCCTTATCAAGCTTATTCATATCCGCTCTTGCCAAAGCTTGCTCTTCATTTTCAACGGTTATTATGCCATTGCCAATTGCTAATTGATGATTTATCGCCAAATCATTTAAACCTCGTGCACTCTCTTGGCACACGGTTTCATAATGAGTTGTTTCGCCTCGAATTACGCAACCAAGAGCGATAAATCCATCATATTTTTTTGTTTCCTTGGCAATCGAAATTGCGCAAGGAATTTCTAAAGCACCCTTTAAAGTTAAGACTTCATATTCAAAATTATTTTTAATAATTTTAGCTATGGCACCATCTAAAAGCATTCTAGAAATATCTTCATAAAAAACCGCCTGAACAATTAAAATTTTTTTCATTGTTTTTTTAAAAAAAAATTGAAATATGGTGTTATAAATTAAAATTTAAATTGTTATTAAAGAGCAATGCTAAATATTTTCAACCTATTTTTATTTTTATTAACTTTATGGTTCGTTTTCATGTTCGTTGGACATGATTTTTCGATACCATTTCTAATATTCGGCATTGTTTCTTCAATTATAATCTCCATAATTTCTTATCAATTAAAACTTATAAATAATAAGAGTGAATTACTCTATCTAAGCCTCGGATTTTATAGTCATTTCGTTGGATTATATATTAAAAATTTTTTTAAATCGATGAATTTAATTCTTGATTTAGCCGTTAATCGCAAATCGCTTCATCCAACCATTCATCGTATAAAATTTTTAGATAATTATCGTTTTAATCCGGCTTTATTAATTTCAAGTTTTAACATGACCGCAGGATTATTTACCATTGCCACCGAAGATGATGAAATCTTGATTCACACCATTCACGAAGATTATTTTTATGATTTCGATTTGCTTAAAAATATTATAAATTTGAATAATGTTAATGATGATAATTTAGTTTAATTTATGTCAAAAATTTTAGATGAAATTTTACAATTAAAAGCGGAAATAGCCAAGCATGATGAGGCTTATCACGGCAATGATAATCCCATAATTTCAGATGCCGAATATGATGAATTGCGAAAAAATTTAGCGAAATATCAACAAGATTATCCAAAATTTTTTTCGCCCGAAGAAGAAAAAGTTGGAGCCAAATCCCTTGATATCTTCAATAAAATCAAACATTCCAAGCCGATGCTTTCTTTGGCAAATGGTTTTTATCAAGAGGATATAATTGATTTTATTGAAAAAATTGAACGTTTTCTTGGGTTAGAAAAAAATGTACAAGAGCTTTATAAATCAAGCCCTCAAAGCGATTTATTTTCAACCAATATTTCAACAAATTTATCAAAAAATAATTTAAATTTTTTTAGCGAAACCAAAATTGATGGCCTCTCTTTTAGCGCTCGCTATGAAAATGGAATTTTAAAATATTGCGCGACGCGAGGCGATGGCTTTGAAGGCGAGGATGTGACGGCAAATGTTAAAATGATTAAAAATTTTCCACAAATTTTAACCACTTCTAATCCGCCAAAATTTTTAGAAGTTCGCGGTGAAATTTACATGGGGAAAAAAGATTTTTTTAATTTAAATAAAGCTCAAGAACAAAAATCTGAAAAAATTTTTGCTAACCCGCGCAACGCATCAGCTGGGTCTTTACGCCAACTCGATCCACAAATTACCGCTCAAAGAAATTTAAGTTATTTTACTTATTCTTTGGGCGATTTTTCTGATGATTTTATTTGCGAATCACAACAACAATTGCATAAAAAATTACAAGAATTTGGTTTTTTAACCGAGCCAAATTCAAAATTATGTAAAAATATTGAAGAATTAATGAAGCATTATCAATCAATAATCGATAATCGCTTTGAACTTGATTATGATTTAGATGGAATGGTTTATAAAGTTAATAATTTTATTCTACAAAATCGCTTAGGATTTATTGCTCGGAGCCCACGATTTGCGATAGCTCACAAATTTCCAGCAATGAAGGCAAAGACCAAAATTAATGACATTATTATTCAAATCGGTAGAACGGGAGCACTTACTCCCGTCGCCATTCTCGAAAGTATAAATATCGGCGGAGTTGTCGTTTCTCGCGCAACTCTTCACAATCAAGATGAGATTTTACGCAAAGATATTCGTATAGGCGACATCGTTTCCGTTCAAAGAGCGGGTGACGTAATTCCGCAAGTTTTGGAAGTTGATTTTAGCAAAAGAAATGGCGAAGAAAAGCATTTTGAATTTCCGCATTTTTGCCCAATTTGCTCGGCAAAAATTATAAAAAATAATGAAGATGTGGTGCTTCGTTGTAGTGGTGGCCTAGCTTGCGAAGCTCAATTAATTGAAACTCTAAAACATTTCGTTTCCAAGGATGCTTTTGATATTTCGGGACTTGGTAAAAAACAAATTGAAAATTTTTTTAAAGAAGATCGCATTCGCTCTTTTGCCGATATTTTTACGCTTGAAGAAAGAGAAAAATCAAGTCTCGAACCTTTAATTTCCAAAAATGGTTGGGGCGAAAAATCGGTCGAAAATTTATTTCTTGCCATCAATCAAAAACGTCAAATTGATTTAGATAAATTCATTTATGCGATTGGTATTCGTCATGTTGGTGAGACTACAGCTAAAACACTCGCCAATCATTTTTTAAATGTTGAAAATTTTATTTATTTTTTCAAAAAATTTGCTAAATTTTCTAATTTTGATTTAGAAAAAATTAATTCCTCACCCGAATTTTCTGAATATTTTGAGTTTATTTCAATCGATGGCATTGGTGATAAAATGGCGCAAGCAATTTTAGATTTTTTTCGCGATGAAAAAAATTTAAAAATGATTGAAGATTTGTTAATTCACTTAAAAATTAATCCGCTAAAACCAAAAATTAATAATTCGCCATTGGCTGGAAAATCAATAGTTTTCACCGGTAGTTTACAAAAAATGAGTCGAGCTGAAGCTAAAAAAATTGCCGAAGATTTAGCGATGAAAGTTTTGGGAGCGGTTTCAAGCAAAACCGATTACGTGGTTGCTGGCGAGGATTCAGGCTCTAAGTTAAAAAAGGCTCAAGAACTTGGCATAAAAATTTTAAATGAGGAAGAGTGGCTAAATTTAATTTCATAATTAAAATATTAAAAAAATTAGCAATTTATTTGATAAAATTTTATCAAAGATTTTTAACTTTTTTTTTAGGATCGCATAATTGTCGATTCGCTCCCTCATGTTCAAATTACATGATCGAAGCTATTGAAAAAAAGGGATTAATAAAGGGAATTTACAAAGGTTTTTTAAGAATTTTAAAGTGCCATCCATTTTCAAAAAAATCGGGATTTGACCCGGTTGAATAATAATATTAACAATTTTTGATTTATAAAATAATTTCGATGATAAAATTTTTAAAATCTTTTTTTATATTTCTGCTTTTTTTTAACAGTTCTGAATCCTGGGCACAAGGTGATTTCATGGCAATGCAAAAATTAATTCAAGAAGAAGTCAGAAAAATTGATATTGAATCGCTGGGTTTAGATAAAACTGAAAAAACACCGACTCAAAATCAAGAAAAACCTCAAGAAGTTCAAAAAAATATCGTCGATAACATAACTAAAATTGAGGAAAAAAATATTCAAGATTTCCAAAATAAAAATATTATTAAACCCTCGCTAAGCAAAAATTCTCCAACAAAAAAAACAGTAAAAAAAATTAAGAAAAAATCTCGCAAAAAAATTAACAAACCAATTCAAGAAATTAATGATGAAGGGGTAAAAGACTTAAATAAAGAAAATGTTGATAGTCAAGATAGCCCAGAAGAGGAGGGGCTAGTCGCTTCTCCAAAAAATAAAACAAAAACTAAGAAAAGTAAATTAAGATTAGAGTTAGAAAAAAATGAAAAAATTACTCTCAACGAAAAAAAACAACAAGAAAAATTGCAAAAATTTGAAGATTTAAAAAACTTATATTTATTCGATTTAATTGCAAAAGAAGACCCTTGGGATGAAGATTTTGATAATGAAGAAAAAATTATTCCCAAAAGAAAGGAATTGGCACCATTTGCACTAGAGGAATTACCGCCTTTGCCCATTTTAAATCGTAGCCGAACTACAACTAATTTTCATATTCCATTTGTTTATACACCAAAAGAATATATCGATATTATGTTTTCTGCAATATCGATGGGAAGCATTTCTTATTTTAACGAAGCTTTTAAATATGTTTTGAATCCAAATATAACCAACGATCAAGGCGATACTATTTTAACTTATGCAATTTTTTTAAAAAAATATTCGGTAATTTCTTCGGTTTTAGCTAAAGGTGCCGATCCAAATTTACCCAATAAACTGGGACACAATCCAGTTTCAATTGCGATTGAATTAATTGATTTTCAAGCATTAGAATTATTGGCAAAAAATAAAGCCGATTTGCATTATAAAGATGCCTTTGGCAGAACTTATTTAATGCACGCATCGCGAGTGGGATTTTTACCTGCGGTTGATTTGTTAATAAAAAATAATGTAAACATAAATGATATGGATGACGATGGCTTTACGGCCTTATCAATTGCTTATCGCCATAAAAAAGAATTGATAGTGCAATATCTATTAAAAAATGGTGCTAAAACTTGGATTGAAAAAAATTATAATCCTCAACAAAAATCTTTTATAAATGATTTAAATAATCGTTGGAAATAATAAATTAAAAACTAAGTTTAATATTCGATTTTTGAAGTCACAAAATTCAAAAAATTATTTTGAGACAATGTTAAATTTTTTACTGATTAATAATTTTAATACTATAATTTTGAGTATATAATTTTTTAAAAATAATGAGCATAAAAAACATAACAACTCAAAATCTAGCGCCAGACAAGAATATCGAGCTTAAAAACCACGTGTCTTTCGATATTTTTAGAAAAAAAATAATAATATCATCCGTGATAATTTTATTATTTTTTGCGTATAATGAAAAAATTTGGGCTCAGATAGAAAGCCTCTACAACTCTTCAACTGAGCAGTTTGCTGGTATCTCAACTTTAATGTCTGCAACCGCCAATAATGACATTGACGGTGTAAAATTTTTTAGCAAAGCTGGTGCTTTAGTTATCAATCAACGCAACAAGGGCGGAGCAACTTCGCTTCACATCGCTTGTCGCGAAGGTAATTTTGAGATTACAAAAATTTTAGTCGATAATGGTGCTAATGTTAATATAGTTGATAATGAAGGCTGGAGCCCTTTAATGAGAGCCTCGTTGGCAGGTAATAAAGATATAGTTGAGCTTCTTTTAAAAAATGGTGCCAAAGCACATTTATTAAACTCGCTAAATGAAAGTGCTCTGATTCACGCTACAACCTCTAAGTGCGTTGAATGTATAAATCAAATTATTGAGAATGGTAATTTAATCAAAAATGTCGATACTTTGCTTTTAAAAAGTCAAATTGCTGATGCTTTTTTAATCGCAAGAAGCCAAGAAAATTCAAAATCTCAAGGCGTTTTGGAATCCTTTTTAGATTATGTCTCCAAAGTCTCTCCACTTATTTCAAAAAATTCCATAAATGAACCAGAAAATCTTCCGATCATTTCAAATCAAACCAAAATTAACGATTCAAAATTAAATAAATTTCCTAAAAATTACATATTAAAAAATCAAGATAGTGAAATTTTAACCCCTCAACAAGAAGATGTTTACGGAGTCCTGGAAGATCCTAATCTACTAATTTCATCTAATAAAAGAAATGTCAAAGATTCGGAAATATTTGAACAAAATATTCCTTTAAATAATCAACAATATAATCAAGTTGCTTCAACAAAATCACCAATCAAATATAAATTTAAATCATCCGAAGGTGCTAAATCTTTGCCCAAAGATTCACCAGAAATTTTAAATATACCGACAAATATACCGACAAATATCAATAAAAAAATTAAATATTCTCCAATTATTTCCGAAGAAAATATCGTAACAAATAAGCCGATTATCAAACCTAAATCGGAAGTAAAAAAGTTTAAATTTAAAACTGGAAAACAAAGTTTAAAACTCGAAGATTTAAACCCGCCAATTAACGAAGATAGCAAAAATAATTATAACCTAGAAGACTTTCAAAATAATGATCAAGAAGCTATCGCTCCTAATAATAAATCAACATTATTGAAAAATTTAGATAGTAAAAAAGAGGAAAAAATACAACCTAAAAAACCCCAAGAAAACGTCCAAATAGAACCGGAGGAAACTATAATTTTAATTGAAAAAAAATCAAAAAATTCCAACAAAAAAGCTTTTAATTTTATTGATTCAAAAAAATTAAAAACGATTGATAAAACTTCTGATAATTTGAAGCCGATCGATTCAGAAAATTTGCAACATGCTGATGAAGAAGAATTGCAAATAATTGCTAGTGAAGAGCTCAATCAAAAGCCTGACAGAGATACAGAATTAAAGGCAAAGCAAGACAATAAACAGGTCTTTAAATTCAACAAAAAAAACAACCCAAATTTAGAACATAAAAATACTCAATCTAAAGAGGATTTAATAATAAATTCAACAGAAAAAAATAAGAATTTAACAAAAGAAAATGAAGATGGAAATATTAAAAAATTCAAATTTAAAAAATCGCAAAATTCAGAAAAATTAGAATATGAAAATATTCAATCCGCAGAAGATTCGGTTGATAATTTAACAAAAGAAAAAGAAGTCGGAAATATTAAGAAATTCAAATTAAAAAAAAGTGGTAGCGATTTAGAAAAATATAAACTTTTGGAAGAAGAAAATATTTAATCACTTAAAACTTATAATATTCAAATTTTTACTCACATCTTATTCTTTGCACCCCTAAAAATTTCATTGCAATCCCAGTCGCGAATCTTTTTTGAAAAAAAAGATGAAACGTTTACAAGCAAAAAAGTAACCTAGTACCTTTTTTTCTTAAAGAACTCCTCAAACTTATGGTGCAATCGCTCTCCCCTTAAGGGAGAGCTGAAGCCAGAAGGCGTTGCGAGTTTTCCAAAACTTTTAGGGGCTTTAGCTCTCAAGGGGAGAGCTAAAGCCGTAAACCTTATTAGTGTATTGTAATAAAAGTAGGGTGGCAAGCCTTATCCCCATCTCCCCGCTTGCGGGGATTGGGGGTATAAGCCAAAGGAGACTGTGAGATTAGAATATTTTGTAAAAGAGAAAATATTATTTATTTAAAAAATAGCTTCTACTTTTTAAAATTATTGCGACGATTATTGTCGTAATTTTTATTGTATGGCTTTCTGGCTGACATTTTACGGCTGAAGGTTAACAAGCTAAAGCATGATAAAATTAAGAAAGCATTTATAATAAATAATTTTAGAGCCAGAGAGCGATAGCCTTCACTGATAAGATCGTAAATTAAATAAAGCAATCCAAGATTATAAATTGTACCAAAAATCATGCCAAAAAAATAGGAATTATTGTTGGCTTTTTGTTGATTTTCTTGAAGTTTGTGACGGTGATCTTGTTCTTTTTTTGTAAGGTCGATTAAAACGTTACGTTCGATTGGTGATTCGCTTCTTGAATCATCTCTATCGCGGTTATTTCTATGTTCGTTCATGTTTTGTTTTTAATTTATAGTTGGCTTGATTTTTGTCGCGAGTTATTGCCATAAAATCTTTTTCAAGAGCAATTTTTGCTTCGGTGAAGGAGTGTTTTCTCAACTTAACAAAAGTTAGTGTTGATACTGAAACAAAGCCTGCGATGAAGCTTTTTAGCGACGAAATTGTAAACATTTTTTTAAGGAAAATAAATTGAACTTTTTTAAAAAGTTTTCTTTATAATCAGGATATTTTTTTAAAAATCAATTTAAATTTACAATTTATTTTAACTTTTTTTTGGAGTTAAAGCAACCGCTTCAGTTTGTTTTTTTCTAAATTCAATTAATTTTTTAGCAAGTTTTTTATCATTCATCGCAAGAATCGCAATCGCCAAAAGTGCCGAATTTTTGGCTCCCGCTTCGCCAATCGCTAAAGTTCCAGCTGGAATTCCCGCCGGCATTTGAGCGATTGAAAAAAATGCATCTAAACCATCGAGTGCTTTACTTTTAATTGGAACGCCGAGAACCGGAATTTCAGTCATCGAAGCCACCATTCCCGGTAAATGGGCAGCCCCTCCCGCTCCTGCAATTATCAATTTAATTCCATCTTTTTTTATATTTTCACAAAATTGATAAAGACGTTTCGGAGTGCGATGTGCCGATACAATTTTAGTTTCAAACTCAATATCAAATTCTTGTAAAATTTCTTCACATTTTTTCATGGTTTCGTAATCGGATTGACTCCCCATTATTATTGCAATTTTTTTCATAAGTTTTTTGTTTTTGAGTTAGTTTTATTTAAAAATTAATTTTGGTCTGGTAAATTTGTAGAATATTTAGAAGTATTATTTGATATACAATCACCAAGATACTTGTTACTTGGGTGCTCATTTCCTCCCCACTCCCAAGATTGGCCTACCTGAAGATAATGATCCCAATGGTCTCCATCGCAAGCCCTATCATAATCAGTATCATTATTTTCCCATTCTACAACCCAAGCTCCATCATTACAATAATATGATTTTAAATATTTTCTTCTATAGTAATATTTCTCTGGATACGAACCAAAAATAAATGTATTTATCCAACTTAGATCTCTACAATAGCCACATTTGCCATATTTTTTTGCCTGTTGAGTTGCATCTGGAGCATATGTTACTTTAAGATCTAAACCATGATTCATCCCATTAGTTCTGTGAGTTTCGTTAATAAAGTTACTTAATGGGAACCATGTATTATTGCTTCCTGCTCTAGCGACGCTTCCTTCGTTTGTCACATTACATCTATCAGCTAAGGTACAAGGATTTGTTATAGTGCCATTCCAAGAAGCAGAAGTGCTACATGTTACTGTTGGCTTTCTGCCATCTGTAGGTCTTGTTCCATTAATTTTTGCTGGCAAATATCGAGATTCACATTCTAATTGTATTTCTGTAGCATTCTTAATTTTATAATCAGCTTTTGTGCCATAAGAAATACTTGATGGCTTTGCTCCGCTGGTTTTAAAGTATTCTTGAACTACACAAGATTTAATACAATCTCTTCTATCTGGATCTGGAACTTTTTCAAAATAAGCTTTATCTACTTTACCACCCGCCGGTATAACGCATTTATATTTAAAAGTAGAAAAAACAGGATCTCCCAGTTTAAAAATGTCACCCGTAAATTCAGGTCCATAACCATCTGAGCATGATGATGTCGCGGTATCGGAACTATTGGCTTCCATGAAATTATTACCAACACTCCCAGTGCTGGTTTGTGAATTAATATAAGAAGTTGCACCAACAATTGGAGGGGTTTTAGATGTAGTAGAATTAGTAATTTCACATAAAGAAATTGGATTGCTCCAAGTTCCGTCTGCGTTACATAATCTAGCTAAAATAAATTTATTTGAAGTATCATCGCTTTTAAAAACACTGATATCAAACGCATCTTCAGTTTTAGAAAATTCTAAACCACCGCCATCTTCGCTTGAATTAGGTACCGTTGTTCCAGTGAATCTTTGAATGGTGTATTGACCAAGCGTTCCCGCACCCCATTTAGCAATAGCCGTTACTCCACTTGATAATGTGTGCTGAGTTGCTCCGACACCAATTCTATTATCATCTGCAAAACTTGGACATGAATTAATGCAATAAGAATTTGGTTGACTCCAAATCACATTTACCCCGCCCCCAGCGGAAAATAAATTTGTCATACAAGTTCTTTTTGGTTTTTCTCTTTGTAGCGCTGAAAGTGGAGAGGCGTTTGTCGAAATATAAGGACGAATGGTCCAATAATTAACTCCATCTATTACTTTTTTTCTTAAAATATAATCTGTGTTAATTTTGATATAGCCCATTGTTAAAGAACTTCCTGTATCTTTTTTTATTTCAAGAGAAGTGTTACCAATTTTTAATTGTGGCAAAAGTGTTGTGTTTTCTCTGTGGAATCTAACTCTAATATCATTTGAAGGCGGATTTTCTGCGATATAATATTGATCAGATAAATAATTAAACTTTGCCCAAGTTTCATTTTTTAATAAAGAAAAAGTATAAACTACATCATTTCTTATATTGTTCGCGGCAATAAAATTTCTATTTAAAGAATCAAATTGTGTTATGTTTTTTACAGGAGAATTTATCAAGACTGAGCCCGAAGGCGGATTTATTTTTAATGAAAGAGTTGGTTCTTGGAAATAATAAGATGCAACCACCCCAAAGTTCGGAGTAATTCCCGCACAAGATAAGCTTTGGTCAACAGTAAATGAGCAAGATTCTTTACCTAAACATTTATTCATCTCTTCTAATCCTTGTAAATTATTGCAAGAACCATGTTTTAAAATTAAATTAGCTGAAACTGAAAAGTCTATAGTGGGATCTCCAGAAGATGCTAAGAAAATATCATTGATAAACATTCCCGGCGGAGCGTTTATAGAGAAAGTGCTTCCACTGTTTCTTTGATATAAGACTCCAGCGGTATTGGCATTGCTTCCATTAATGCCAGAATATTGCATTTCGGCAATTAAATAAGGTCCAAAAACATTGGAAAGTAGCGTTTGCTCTAAATCGTAATTATTAGATTTTGTGTATGCACTAGAAGTATTTTCTGTTATTCCGCCTCCGGCACCGCCACCACCACCGCCAGCTATAGCAATTATTCTATTATTGATTGAAATCATTGATGCTGAACCGCCACCGCCTCCCGAACCAGAAGTAACACCACTAACATTAGAAGCACTTCCACCATTACCTCCCTTTAAAAAAGTTGAAGCAGCTAAAATTTTACCTCCAGCACCTCCAACTTGATCTGAAGTTCCTACTGAGGAATCATATGTTTGTGCATTATTTTGTGCTCTATCGCAAGAAGATTCTTTACAAGTTGAAGATACTCCGGATAAAGTTCCTTTTCCAGCCGATGAAACCGCTCCTCCACAGGTGTAAGTTACTAGTCCAGAATATCCCGGCTTATTACAGCTCGTTGTTTTATTAACACCATATTCTAAATTATTTTTGGCAAACATTCCGACTCTATCGGCAATATCGCAAGTTACTGGAGAACAAGAATTGTTAGTTGTAATTAAGCCTGGTTGGGAAGTTCCATCGCAAGAATATTTAGGAGGATTTGTGGGATCCGACATATAAAATCCTTCTTTGCAAGTTGTCGAGATGAAAGCACTTCCGGTCCAATTAACAACGCCCGAAGGATTATTATCCAAGGGATCATTATCCAAAATAGAATTTAAAACATAGTTTCCGCTGGTTGGTAAATTACAAGTAATTCTTTCGCAACTTTTACCATAAAGATTTAATCTTCCATAATTATTAGCTTCACCAACTGAATCATCATATGAACAAGTATATTGTGGTCTGGTTGAATAATAATATCCATTTTTACAGTCAAGCGCAACAATGGAAGCTCCGGTAAATAGAACAGTATCTCCATCAATAGAGCTATTTTGAAGAGAAGCTCCCGAATTTGGTATTCTACATGAAACATAGTTACATCTTTGCGAATAAGTAATTGAATGATCTGTATTGCAATTAAAAATTTTATTTCCATATAATCCTAATTCCGTAGGACAAGCAATTGTACTTTGACCAAAATCATAAGTTGTTCCATCTAAAAGACATTGAATTCTAGTGCACGCATTACTAACATTAACAGTTGCTGGATTAGTTTGCTCAGCATTTCCTACGCAAGTGTAAGTAGGTGCGTAAGATCCCGCTTGTTCGAATCCTTCACCGCATGTATATTGCTTATTTATCGCCGAATAATCAACGGTTCTTAGTCCAGCTACGAGAGTTAAATTTGAATTTGCCGATGCTGGTAAATCGCATTTTATTCTTCTGCAATTATCAGATATAGCTGTTGCTGGTTGCCCATTCGTTGTATAATTACAAGTATAAGTAACATCTCCGTAATATCCCTCGTTACAACTAAATGTTTTAGCTGGAGATGCTCCGGTGTAATCTAAATCTGTTCGTGCTAAATATTTTTTACTATTGCCATCTACTGCACCAGAAATAGCACTATCACCAATCGTGCATTTAATTCTTACGCAATTATCGGTTATTTCTGTTGCGAATTCCCCATCGGTTGTAAAGTCGCATTTATAAGAAACATTCCCAACATACCCTGCATTACAAGGAAAAGTTTTAAATACTCCTGGTCCAGTATAATCTAAATCTGTTCGTGCTAAATATTTTTTACTATTGCCATCCACTGCACCAGAAATAGCACTATCACCAATTCTGCATTTTATTCTTTTGCAAGTATCACTTTTATGTGTTGCTGGTTGTCCATTTGTTGCAGTGTTGCAATTATAAGTAACATTTCCAACATAACCTGCGTTACAAGCAAATGTTTTATCTGGAGATGCTCCGGTGTAAGTCAAATTGCTTTGTGCTAAATATTTATAACTGCTACCATCAGTCGCACTGGAAACAGCACTTCTAGCTAAAGTGCAGGTTATTCCCGCACATGTTCCAGTAAAATTTAATGATCCAGAATTAGGAACCATAAGTTTATCTTGTGGTCTTTCGGCATTAACTGTATTACATGAAGCGGTAAGTGAAGCGGAACTCTTGTAATAACCGGCTTTACAAGTTAAACTTACACTTGTAGCAGAAGCTGAAGTCGAAGCAGTGGCATCAATAGAATCTGTCGTCACATTTTTATCAGCAGGAATTGCACAAGTTATTTTTTTACAATTATTTTTGCCAGCAACTGAATACAAACCTGTTGCTGAAGTACAAGCTGGGAATGATGCAGTTAAAAAATTATTATAAAGTGGATCATTGCAATAAATATGTTGTTCAACGCTTGAATAAGCAATTACTGTGTTAGTCTGGATACCCGCAATTTCTGAATTGGCTGTGCAACTAATTTTGGTGCAAGAGTCAGTTTTCCCACCTGTACTCCCTAAAGTTGCCGATGTAGGTCCGGTGCAAGTGTAATTTATGGTTCCGGCAAATCCAGTGAAGCATGTAAAAGAGCCTGATCCAATGCCGGTATAAGAAGAAGCACCTGGTCCATCAGCGCTATAGCCCACCCCAGAAATCGTACATCGTCTTACACATTCTCCACTTACATTTTTAGCATAATCCGAAACGCAATTAGGACATGGAGTGGTGATCGAAAAAATTCCAGCAGTAGGAATAGGAGATACAGCATTGTTGACTGCACAACTATATGTAGCACTTCCAGAATATGGCGAAACGCAAGTTAATGTCCCAGTAGTTCCTATCGGTAAATTAGTATTACTCGTACCGACAGATTCTCCGCTTGAAGTGCAAGTAATTGCAACGCAAGCTCCGCTTCCATTTTTGGCATAACCTGAAGCACAATTACAATCACTGGTGATCGAATATGCTCCAGTATTATCATTTGGACAAGAATATGTTGCAGTATCTGTGGTATCATAACCAGTACCAGAGCAATTTTGCGAAGAAGTAGTTCCTTTCAAAATAGTTGCTGCCGCATAGCCATATCCAGCGGGAATTGTGCATTGTTTTACACATTCTCCGCTTCCATTTTTGCCATAACCTGAAGCACAATTACAATCACTGGTGATCGAATATGTTCCAGTGTTATCATTTGCACAAGAATATGTTGCAGTATCTGTGGTATCATAACCAGTACCAGAGCAAGTTGACGAAGAGCTATCTCCTTTCAAAAGAGTTGCTCCTGCATAACCATTTCCATTTGGAATTGTGCATTGTTTTATGCATGAACCAGAAACAGTTGCAAAAGAATTGACATCGTTTATGGTGCAAGTATAAGTTGGAGCCGGAGAACTCGCTTGATAACCAGCTTTACAAGTAATCGGATTATTGGCACCCGAAACATTAGCGATACCATCATATCCAGTTCCAGCATTAAGTTTGCATCTATTTAATACGCAATTACTACTCGTGGCATTTATTATATTTTCACTGCAAGTAGTAGACCAATTCAAACGATAATCAGCTATAACGAGTCTTTTATGGCAAATAACTGGATTCGCTCTACAAGTATAACTAACAGTTCCTGAATAACCACTATCACAATTAATTGAAGTACTACTTCCACTAACACTTCTTGCGACATAGCCATATCCGCCATTAAGGGAACAACTAGTCGCAACGCAAGAATATTCTTTTCTGGAAGAAGTAGTACTAACATCAGTATTAAAACAATATCCTCTACTATCAGGTTCGCTATAACACTTATATGGTTGTATGCAGGACCAACTATTTATTTCACAATATTGATAAAAATATGTAGTTTTTATACTTTCGCTAGATGAACATGTCACTTGCGCCCAACCCTCCGAAACAATCAACGATCCGATTCCCCTCAAAGCTTTAACTACGAAATTAGTTTCTTTTTCTGGCTCAAGAATTTCAATCGCTGGATTAATATAACGCGGATCGAGGAATGCCCCTCCAGCACTGCGACATCTTGTTTTGCCAGCTTCGCCACCGCCACCAACATGAATTTTTAAAATAGTTCCTTTTTTAACTACAAAAACTCCGCCAGTCATTTTGGTGCCATTGGCACCATCGGTTCCTTTTGTTAAACCTGCTCCACCGCCACCGCCACCGCCACCAATCATGATGTATCGAACATAAATATCTTGATTCGTTGCACCAGAACTAATGGTGTGATTATATTCTCCCGCCACTTGATAATTGCCGGTTATTGAATATGACGAACCATTATTTGTTGATTCCTCAATTTGAACACTACCTTTTCCACCATTAAATTGCCCACTATCGGCACTTGTTAAATCAACCTTGAGACCCTTATTTGTTCCTTCAGATAAGGTTGGTGGCGTTAAATGAAAAGCTTTATCATAATATGACGTTCCTGACATTCCATTTATCAAGGTTGAACTGGTTGACGTTCCTCCCGACCCTGGATTATTGCCACCACCACCGCCACCACCCGAACCAAAATTATTATTTGAATTATTTTGCTCGCCATTAGTTCCGTTACCATATTTTGGGGTTATGCATGGAGTTGATAAAAGATTGTCGTAATTTAGAAAATCAGATAAACTTATGGAGCAGGTTGATTTTCCAATACATTTGGTGCCAAGAATAAATTTAGAATATTCAGAATGACAACTCGGTGTTTCGATCAAATTGTTAGAATTAGTATAATCTGGAGTTCCAAAACTTGAAAAATTAATTTTTGACCAAATCGATCCAGTTGGGGCATTTAAGGTAAGAGATGAGTTATTAAATAAATAAAATGAAGTTTGAACATTTGATCCAGAAGATTGAAATCCGGCATTTAAAAGATTTGATATTTTAAAATTATAAGAACTTCCAATCGTTGGCGATAAAGTGACGCCAGCATTTGGCGTAGCAACAAAATTTGCTCCATCGGTTGTTGAAGCTATTCCATCAAAAACATCCGCCGTTGAAAAAGCCTCGCCAGAAGAGGAAACGGCAGCACCAACTCCAAAATCTCCTTTGACTCCTTCATTATCATATAGAGGCGGATATGGGTAAACGAGATAGCCATTACTGCATTGTGTTGCACTTACTATTTCTGAAGTTCCAACCTTAGCTTTTGAAGCAATCCAATTTGCAAAACCATGACCCCTGCTGAGAGAGTTTGAGCCATTAACCGCTGAACAATCTGAAGTGCATTGATTTTTAAGAAGATCCCAATTGCCATTGGAATCGCAAAGCAATTCTGGATTTAAATTAGCCCCGATTGGATTAAAACCCATTTCCGCATTACATGTTCCAATAACTCTATGCTTATCTAAAGGATCCAATGCAGAATCAACCTCGTAATTATGACTTATGCTTCTTAAGGCATAACCTTTGCCAAAAGTTGCTCCTCCCGATTTTATCCACAATGCTCTTAAGACAGCGTCATTGGAATTATCTAAAATTTTCCAATAGGCAGGAGAGCCACCAGAAGCTGGAATTTTTTCTAAAACATAAGTTCTGTTTGACAAAAGAGTTTGTGTAACTCCAGCACTATTTTTAATGGATAAATTATTAACAGCACTTCCCAATATATTTGTAGAGTCAGCAACAACATTCAAATAATTCGCACTGAAAGATCCAGTATCAACTTTAACTTTATTAATCGAACTCACACCGCTATATGTTGCACAATAGAGAACATCGCCAGATTTTGCCAAATCATAATCATTCATATAAAAAGCGTTATAATCGACGGGTTTTTCAAAGTTCAAAGCCGGACATGTTATTCTTTCACACGAATTACTTACTGACTCCCAAATTCCAAGTTGATTGCAAAGCCTTGAAGGATCTATTCCACCTGAAAAACTACTAATTTTTTTATATAATGCATTGATTTCTCTCGAATATCTCGTTGTTTTAAATGCATTTAATTTGGTAGCCAAAGATGTTGAAGAGGTATCGACTTGATTTATGTCCGAAACAACTGGTGTCGAATTCTTTTTAGCATATCCAGTTATGCATAAAGCTGAAGTTGCTCTCTCCTTTAGATAACCAGTTTTGGTGAAAAAATTCCAGTTGGCATAACCCTCATTAGAGCCAGCTTGAGATTTTATTTCCGCATTTGATGTATCGTAAGATGAAATATAATTACCATAAAAATTAGCACCATTTGCCGGAAGATCTAATTTTTTAGCGGGACATGTGTAAAGTGCACAAGAATTTGAAAAACTATTCCAAGTTCCGTCAATCGCACAATTAGCTGTTGGATTATTTTGTGAAATTCTATTTTTATAGAATCCAACGCATTTTCCCATTACACTTGAAACTCCTCCATAAGCGACATCATACTCAGCATTGTAACTATTATAATTAACTCCGTCTTTAGTAACAACACTATTAAATCTCATTACATGAGATGAATGTGGATCTGATAAAAGACTACCTAAAAAACTAGATCCCACAAAAAATGTATCAGTAGTATCATCATTTTTTCCGAATGAAATTGCGGGACAAGTTTTTAAATAATTAGTTATCGTATAACACAATCCAAGCTCTCTAGGGGTGGCTTTTCTCATTTTAACTGTTGAATCAAGTTGAGATGTAGCTGGATTATATATTTTGCAACAGCTACTTCTTAAACATATCGTGTTATCACAACTTTGACAATCGCTGGGATTTGTCATAGTTTTACATTTACCAACTTCTTCATTAATATTACCATCAGCATTTGTTGGAATTAATGCCTCAACATATTTATATTTATTTTCGTCATCTAGAACTTCTATTCCACTCGTAATGCAAAATTCATTAAACCACCCATAATGATTTCTAACAGCTGGAGCATTAAAGCCCTCTCCATCTAAAATCGAAGTATTTAAAGTTGTATTGGACGAGGTAAGATCGAAGCCTTTTTTAAAATTGCATTTAGTTAATAATACTGTTTTACAGTAATTGCTAACAACCTCTCTTTCGGCAATTATTCCATATTGCGGATTCGCACTTGATTTAGCAATTATTAAAGCTTTTTCGTTTTCAACGCATTCATTATTTAAAATCGAGCATTCCTCTCTTTCAACGCATATTGGGAAGCCACTACCAGTAATTTGTTCGCATTCTTTTAGAAGATTTTTGTTTTTTAAATCAATTAATGTTTCAAAGGTAAATGATTTTATGGGAAGATTGGCATCTATTATTGAACTATGTAGATTGGCATCACTTATTGAGCTAAGTAAAGTTGCATTATTCTTTAAAAATTTAACACCAAAAGACAGGTGAGTATGAAGAGGATCAGCAGATGTAGGATTAATTGAAACATTCTGCGCTCTTTTTCGGTTAACGCATTTTATTAGCGATTCTTTGAAGGTTGGTGGATTTCCCCCTAATGAAATTTTTTCATATAAACATAATTTGGGCTGATCGTCATCTTTTTTTTCTTTTTTTATAAATACCGTTTTAGCGATAGTAGCACTGGTTGTAATGCCAATATTAAGAGCTTTTATGTAGTAGTCCTCACTTACTTCGCTTTCCGGGTTAGTTATTTTTAAAAGTTTATAATTAGTGTTTATTGCACTCCCAGGATCAACCGAAAGAAAAGAATTGGTGGCGCCTTTTTTCCCATATAAAATTTTAATAGCGGGTTTAAAGAAATCAGTTCCCGCCTCAGAAGCTGGGGTACAATTTACATCGGCATCTGGAGAAGAGGCTATTTCACAAGATCCCTCTATTTCCAATGACGGTAAAAAAAGCCTGTGTGAATTAGAAATATCAGCAACGGAGAAAAATATAGGCGCTCCAATTTTTGATTCATGTCTAATGCAATCCGATTTCTCAAAATATCTTTTAACATTATATCTAATTCTTCCGATTGTTTGATTAACTGTCGCACCAGAATTATTATCGACATGGGAAGACATTAGGTTAGCAGGTCCAACTCCATATTGATCAAGATAATTAACTCCAGAATTTGGAGTATCATGATTCCATTTTCCATCAACATCTGAGGGTTGCATGATATATTTAATAATTCTTGCAGTTCTCCAAACCGAAGATTCAGTCCATTGATTATTTGTATTAACACCACTTTCACAAGTGTCAGTTGATTCCGAATATATCCCACTCACACACAATTTTTTAAACGAATTTATTTTATTTGGATCGGGAATTAAAAAATATTCACTTCCGTTAAAATATTGTCCATTTCTATTAAGATCTAGAGTAATACCTTTAAAATCTAATACCGCACAAATATAATTAGAAGATCCACTTGGTTTATAAATTCTAACTCTGGTATTGGCGCTAGAGATATCAGAAGCGGTATTATAAGTTGCGGAACATGACATCCGAGTAGTTCTACCATTCTTAGTTGCAAACATACCTCTTGAAAAATTTTGAGAAGTTGAAGAGCAATCATCGGTTTGCGAACCATTAGATTCTTCTTCGATTGACATTGTTTTGCAAACGTCATATCCACAAACTTTTGAGCAAGTTGGGGAAAGACCACTAAGAAAACCAACGCAAGAAGTGTAACATCTTCTATATCCGCAAGTGCCCATTAAATTTGTAGAACTTCGATATCTTATACAAATTTCAACATTATGAGAAACTTTATCATCTAAGCCATAAACGGTTGTTACTCCTCCTCTAAAATAAGCAAAATCTTCGGTTGGAATATTTCGAAAATCATTATTCATTCCACAAATATTTTCTGCTCCAACCGCTCCCAAACCCATATTTGTTCCATTACCAAGTATATATGATCCACTTACTGTCCCCCAAAATCCATCAATATATCCATTATTACGCAGATCATCATTGCTCATATACAAATCATCGCTAGGCGTTCCTCCAGCTACAGTATTAGTTGGATAACCACTCATATTAATTAATGAATAAGATTTTACTCCTCCCGCAGAAGTTAATTCTCGAATCGCATCAGAATCAATTGTTGGCCTAAAAAACCAAGATACATATTCATCACCAGATGGCTTTACTGGTTGAGAGAGAGTTTTTAAAGCACTACATATTGGGTATTTTTGATTTAATGAGCTGTTGCAATTTATACCATTTTTAAAACAATAAGTTTCGCCAGCTTGACAAATAGGACAATTCCCCGCAGGACAAGAATTTAGAGATGGTGAATTACAATCATTAGGGGCAACCGCTGGAGTCTCTCTTTTGTAATTTACACATAAAATTTGCTGAGAAATATCGCCATATGTACAAAAACTATTTTGATCATATAAAAAATTTGCATTATAATCATCATGAGTTCTATCCAAACTATTCGAAGTGCAATTTAAGGGATTTGTTGCCGTTCCCGCATATGATAATCCGGTACATTGCGATTTCAAATATTCAATTTTTGATGAATATGACACTGATGGCTTTTTGTAAAAATTGGAGCTCAGAACAGTTTCTATTTCTTCGGTGTCGCCATCCGAATAGCAAGGCTTATTATCTAATTTATAATCTCTAAGATAAGCATTAGGTAAAGTATTTAATGCCCTAAATTGATCAAGAGAAAAGTTAGTATATTTAGTTGGATTACAATATTTTCCAGTTGAAAATCCATCAAATGTCAAATCAAAAACATTGAGAGTTCTTGATAATTCTATATCGGATAATTTATGGCAATCTAATTTAGTACAACTTGCATTAGCATTTAAAGTAGAGAGGTCAGTATAATGATGACACTTTTTATCAACATAGCCATTATATGTAACGCTATTGGCAGATAAAAAATTAATACAATTTATATTGTGTTTATTTAATGTTGGCGAGCATTCCTTTACACATTTCGTAAGTTCATCTGAAGCTGCTGAAGAAGCTGAGCACAATGGCAAATCTATTACATCCAAACATGAACCTCTAGCTCCCGAAGGACTAGTAGATTTATTAAAATTTTTGGTAGCCGGAGATTGTTGATTACATAAAGGCATCACATAATCATTAAATTCAAGAACGCAATTTTCTCCAATATTTTTTGGCGCAGCTTTGGTTTTGCAGGAAGTTAAACAAGTGAATCCCTCTATAAAAAATTTATCTTTCGATATTGCATTATTGGAAGTATCGTTGCAATCAGCTAAACAATTTACTCCGGGTCTTCGATATTTTTGATTGGGTATTTCATTGCATGGCGCAAGCTTGCAATTAATTCCAATTATTGGATTTTGAGGGACGGTATGGCAATATGGTTTTTGTGATGATATACAATTTGTAAATTCAGTCTCACCAGTTTTTTCACATTCCCTAGGGTTAAGTTTTTTACTCTCGCTAGTTGAGCCAGGGAATATCGCTGAATAATTTAGACAATTCTCTCCACTTAAGGCAGTTACCCCAGTGGGTGGGGAAGAGCAATCAAAAGGAATTTTAACCATACAACTCTTACCAATCATATCAGCACCTTGTTGACCTAAAACACCACAATGTTCAAGAGTATGTTCATCAACAAGAATGTTGTTATAAGAATTTTTTGGCGGTAAATATGAAGTATATATTTTTACTGGATTTAATCCGGTTTTTTGATATAAAATATGAAATTCATTTATGTTGTTGCCCGTTGGAGGGGTTGTGGATGAAGAAATATAAGATATTGTCGGTGGTGTATTAACAGCATTTCCAGCAGCCGCACTAGCCTTTGCAAAATCTCTATCAGCTTTACTTTTGGCAATCGAGGCAGGGGTACTAACTACAACAGCATTTGATTCTGTTACGAAGAAAAAAACGCAAGAAGTTATTATAAAAATAAGTGCTAAAAAGAATTTGGAAAGAAAATTTCCACTCCAGCGATCGTTTAAAAATGTATAAATTTTTTTAAATATCATTTACTAATTTACAAAAAAAATCACCGCGTTCTTCAAAATTTTTCCATTGGTCAAATGAAGCGCAAGCTGGCGATAGAATAATATTTTTCTCAATTAAATTCGATGATTTAGCATCGATTAAAGCCCGATCAAAAGCATTTTTAAGGGTTTGACATTTTTCAAAATGGACAGAATTTGTTTCAAGAATTTTAGCGAATTCATCCGAAGCTTCGCCAATTAAATAAGCTTTTTGAATTTTTGAAAAATAAGGCTCGAGACTTTCAATTCCGCCTTCTTTGGCTTTACCGCCCAAAATCCAAAAAATATTGTCATAAGATTTTAAAGCATTCTCGGTTGATTCGGCATTAGTTGCTTTGCTATCATTTACAAAACTAATTCCATCAAGTTTTGTAACTAATTGCATGCGATGTTTTAAACCCTTAAATTCTTCAATAATTTTAATGATTTTCCCAATTTTTTGTTGAGTAAATTGTGATTTTTTAATAAGATGACAACAAGCAATTGCAAGAGCGCAGGCAATATTTTGATGATTATGCTGCCCTTTTAGAATCGGATTAATTACAAATTCAAATTTTTGATTTTCAAGATTTACAAAAACTTTTTTATCAATTACGGCAACACCATTTTGTGGAATTTTTTTAGTTGAAATCGCCACTAAATTGCCATTAATATTTTTATTATTTTGTAAATCCTCAAAAACTTTAAGAGAGTTTGAATTATCGATATCAATGACGGCAAAATCATCAGAATTTTGATTTAAAAAAATTCTTTTTTTGGATTCGATGTAATTTTCGAAAGAGCCGTGGCGATCAAGGTGATCGGGCGTAATATTTAAAAGACAGGCAATATTAAAGCGAGCATTGGTGATTAAATCAAGTTGATAAGAAGAAACTTCCAAAATGTAATTAAAATCAACTTGATCTTGAGGCATTTCAAAGCATGCAATGCCAATATTTCCGCCGATTTTAGAAGCTATTTCAAGTTTTTCAAAAATATAGCCCGTCAACGCCGTGGTTGTTGATTTGCCATTAGTCCCCGTAATGCCGATGAAATCATTATTTTTATGATTTAATTCGTAAAAAATTTCAATATCGCACGCTAATTTTGCTTGGGTTTTTTGACAAATTTCAAGAATTTTATGAGGCTTAGGAAAATAAAGCGGAATTCCGGGAGCGAATGAAATTACGGTATCTTTATCGAAAGAAATTTCTTCACAATTTTTAAAATTTATGTTTGGATATTTTTGTGCATTATCATCAAGCACCCCTTGATTATCATCGGTTGCAGTTGTATGAAAATTTTTTTTAATTAATGCTTTAGCGGTTGAAATCCCTGAAATCCCAAGACCGTAAACAACGAATTTCTTCATGCCAATTTAGATACATTTTTAATTAAAGAATAACTATCAAATTTTAACCTTTTTTTTCTATAAGACAAGCAAGTTTTTACTTTATTTTTTGTTAATTTTTTGAAAATTTTTTCTTGTTATTTGGAATGTTTTAAAATAAAGTTTGGTTATAAATTTCCATCTATTTATTAAAGAAATTTCATCAAAATGAAAAATATCGAAATCACTGAAAAATTAATTAAAGATCACAATTTAACCGCGGAAGAATATTTCAAAGTCCTTGAAATTCTTGGTCGCACTCCAACAATTACCGAGCTTGGAATTTTTTCGGCAATGTGGAGCGAACATTGCTCTTACAAATCCACCAAAAAGTGGCTTAAAACTATGCACACTCAAGCCCCTTGGGTTATTTGCGGTCCGGGTGAAAATGCTGGCGTCATCGATATTGGCGATGGCCAAGCCGTGATTTTTAAAATGGAAAGTCATAATCATCCTTCTTTCATCGAGCCTTATCAAGGAGCGGCGACGGGAGTAGGTGGCATTTTACGCGATGTATTCACGATGGGAGCGCGCCCGATTGCCAATTTAAACGCTTTAAGATTTGGTGAAATTTCTCATCCAAAAACCAAACAACTTGTCAATGGAGTTGTGTCAGGAATTGGCGGATATGGCAATTGCGTAGGCGTTCCAACTATTGGTGGCGAAGTTACTTTTGACAAAAGTTATAATGGCAATATTATCGTTAACGCCATGACGGTTGGCTTGGCGGATCAAAATAAAATTTTTTATTCTGCCGCTTCCGAAATTGGAGCCAGCGTTGTTTATGTCGGATCGAAAACTGGTCGCGACGGCATTAATGGTGCGGTGATGGCATCTGATGAATTTAAAGAAGGCGATGAAGATAAGCGTCCAACAGTTCAAGTTGGCGATCCTTTTGCCGAAAAATTACTTCTCGAAGCTTGCCTTGAATTAATGCAAAGTGATTGCATTTTATCAATTCAAGATATGGGCGCGGCGGGCTTGACTTCTTCTTCTTTTGAAATGTCGGGAAAGGGCGGAACTGGCATTGAACTTGAACTTGAAAAAGTTCCGCAACGTGAAAAAAACATGACTCCTTATGAAATAATGCTTTCCGAAAGTCAAGAAAGAATGTTGATGATTATCAAACCTGAAAGAGAAGATTTTGCACAAAAAATTTTTGAAAAATGGGGCTTAGATTTTGCGGTAATTGGTAAAGTAACAAATACTGGTCGAGTTGTTATAAAAATGCAGGGAGAAGTTTACGCCGACATTCCATCATCTCCACTCTCCGATAGTTCTCCAGAATATGATCGACCTTGGATTTAAAAAAATTTTTAAGATTTTTATCATCCCAAAACAACATTAAACCAAGAATTCGATTGAGTTTTATTTTTAATTAGCAAATCTTTAAAAATATTGTTGATTACAAAAATTTATCAACAATATTTTTCTAATAATTTGCGTTATTAAGAAATATTTACTATCATTGAAAAATTTATGAATTATCTAAAATCAACAATTTTAATCTTTTTATTTTTAATTTCACCAGCCTTCGCTGGTATTAAGATTCTTGAATGGGAAGAAGAGTCTAAATTAACCGATTATGGTCGTAATTCAAAATTTCTAATAAAAATTCAAGCCGTAAATTTACCAAAAGATCAAGCTATCGACTCTTTTTCAATCAAAAGTTCGTCCAATAATAAATTAATGCCTTCAAGAGTTAAGGTAAATGCTTTCAGTGCAAGATCATTATCTCTCCCCGGTTCTTTTGAAGTTTTTTTCGATAAACCGATTAAAAATAATGAATCTATTTTTATTGAATATGAAGCCAAAAATGAATATGATAAAATTAATAAATATATTCGCCAAGAACCATTCTATATTCCCGAATTCGCTACTGGGGCAATGGCAAAAGTTTCATTGGATTTTAGTGAAAATAGCGAATTATCCTCTTCTCAAGAATTAATTTCTTCTTATAAAAATCTTAAGATTGAGAATAAAAAGATTATATTTAAAGGAATAGTTCCCAATAAAGGTATTAAAGAAATATTAAGAATAACCGATTCTTCTAAAACTTGGGATGTTTCGATAAAAAGTAAAATTATTCTCAATAATTCCGAAGGTGAACTAGAAATTACTGCTCCTTATTTATTTCGTGGAGGAGCTCAAGAAGTTAGGAATCAAACAATCAGTGCTAATAAAATTCCAAAAAAACATATCACCAATCGCGATAATGACGTTTTAACCTTTGATATCAAGCCTCAAGATAAGGAAATTGTCGTTCAAAACAAAGCGATCATTAACACTGGAAAAAAATATGCTGTCGAAAATAATCGCCAGATTGAAAAATTTCTCGAGATTTCCGAGGGTGAAAAAATACTTTTGCAACCAATCTTGCAAAAAATTATTGTCGATCCCGAATATGATTTTATGCCCCTTCACGCCAAAATTGTAAGCTATGTTAATAAAAATATAAAATATGATTTAAGTTATTTCGGAAAATTATTAACGGTCGAGCAAATATTACAAACTAAATCAGGAGTTTGTAGCGAATTTGCCACTTTATTTAATGCTTTGGCACGAGTTGCTAAAATTCCATCCTCAATCGTTCACGGCTACGCCTTCGGCGATTATGATAAATTCGAAAGCCACGCTTGGAACATGATTTTCGTTGATAATAAATGGATTTTTGTCGATCCCACCTGGAACTTAAGTTCGGGAGCGGTTTCGTCATCACATATTTATATCAAAGATAATCGCAAAGAAGAGCTTCTTTTGCAATTTAAAGGGAAGGGAACCGATATAAAAATCGAAAGAGATTTTGAAATTAAAGAATTATAGCAAAAAAAAAATAATATTTGCATAAAATTTTATTTTTCTTAAAGTGCTTGTTAAATCAAGCTCTCATTTTCTTAATTTTTAAAATGATAAATTATTTCTTACAATTAAAAAATTTTGACAAAAATTTTCGTATTTTTACGCCAATTTTTATGCTTTTGTCAACGACATTTTTATTTTTTGCTATTTCAGCGATAGCCTCATCGCCCAATGATTATCAACAAAGTAACGCCGTTAAAATTATGTATATTCACGTGCCGTCGGCTTGGATGTCTTTATTAATTTATTGCTTGATGGCGAGCTTCAACATTGGAGGCTTTATTTGGAAAAATCGCTTTTTTTACGTAATCGCCCGCGCCATCGCCGAAATCGGCTGTGTCTTCACTTTAATCACTTTAATCACGGGCGCGATTTGGGGCAAGCCGATCTGGGGCACTTGGTGGGCGTGGGACGCGCGTCTTACTTCAATGTTAATTTTATTTTTTTTATATTTGGGATATTTACTTTTATATGACAATATTGAAGATAAAATCAAAGCCGAAAAAATCTCGGCGATCATTTCAATCATTGGTTTGATCAATATTCCGATCATCAAATTTTCAGTGGAATATTGGAACTCGCTTCATCAAAAAGCTAGCATTATCCGCTCGGGCGGAGTTGCTATTCATTCATCTTTTTTGAAGCCTTTATTATTAATGTTTGCGGTCTATTTTTGCACTTTCATTTTCGTGTCTTTAATTGCGGTTAAAAACGAAATTATAAAAAGAAAAATCCAATATTTAACTTTAAAAAATTTATGACTTACGTTGTTACCGATAATTGCGTTCGATGCAAATATACCGATTGCGTTTCGGTATGTCCCGTTGATTGTTTTTACGAAGGCGAAAATATGCTTGTTATCGATCCCGAAGCTTGCATTGATTGCGGAGTTTGCGTGCCCGAATGCCCAGCTGAAGCCATTTCGCCTGAGTCCCCAGATTTGATGAAATGGGTTGAAATTAATCGTGAATATACCAAAAAATGGCCAAATATTACCAAGAAAAAAGATGCTTTGCCCGAAGCCAAAGAAATGGACGGCATGAAAAATAAATTTGAAAAATTTTTTGATCCACGTCCTGCTAAATCAACCAAAGAAAATTTATAAAATATGTTTAATCTTGAAAAAAATCGTGAGAATTTTAAAAATCTGCGTAAGCCTGACGCCATTATTTACGATTGGGACAACACTTTAGTCGACACTTGGCCATTAATTAAAAACGCCATCAATCAAACATTGCGGATTATGAATCGCGAGGAATGGAGTTTGGAAAAAGTTCGTGATTCGGTGCATAAATCGATGCGCGAATCATTTCCCGAAATTTTTGGCAATGAATGGGAAAGGGCAGGCGAGATCTACAAAAAAGCCTATCACGACATCAATATTTCTCAAATTTCATTGTTAAAAAACTCATTTGAATTATTAAATTTTGTTAAAAATTTAAACATTCCGCAATTTTTAGTAAGCAATAAAATTGGCATTACTTTACGCAAAGAAGTTAAAAAATTACAACTCGAACATTTGTTTTTTTCATTAGTTGGCGCTCAAGATGCCAATTCCGACAAACCAAGTCGCGAGCCCGCCGATTTTGCCTTAATGGGCTCGGGAATCGATCCAAAAAAACATCATATTTGGTTTGTTGGCGACACCATTGCCGATGTTGAATGCGCTCATAATCTTGGCGCTTGTCCAATTATTTATGGACATTCTAATACTAAAATTTCTAAAACAATCGATCAAAATATTTTAAAAAATGGCTTTGATAATCAAGGACCCGTAGCGATTTATTTCGATCATCAAGAATTGATTGATATTTTGAAAAAATTTAAACCATTTATTTCAACTTAATTATACTAATATTGCATAGAAATACATTAAAAATAATCGATGAAAATACAAATTATATAGGATCAAGAGTTGACGCTCCTCTGCGTAAAATCTTATCTAACAATCATATATATTCCTTAACTTATTGCAAAACAAACAAAAAGGTAGAAAATATCGATAGAAGTTTTAGACATCTTAATCGCTCAAAATTTACTGAGAATTTAATTAATTTTATTAAAAATGATTTTACCGATGATGAAGAAATTATTAATATTCTTGATCAATTACCAAAAAGTGGCAGTGAAAATCAAGATAGAGAATTAATAGAAATTGCCTTTGAGTTATGTAACGCGGAAATGGAAGAAAAGATTGATACTTTGCTTGAAATTGAAAAAAAAGATTTAGCAATCAATTCAGATCTTAAAAATTCATTAAAAGTAAAAATTAAAAACTTACATGGAAACAAAGATGATTTTGATTTTTTCGATCAATTTTGCAGGACAGGTGAAGATGTGCTAAACCTTTCTGTTACTGCTCTTACAGATATTCTAATTTTTCCTTTTGAATTATGCCTCGGCAAGGATAAAAAGGAATCAACACAGCCAAAAACGAGCATAATATACACAAACAAAAACAATTTTATTGAGCCCAAACAACTCTAATATTTTAAAATATTATTGCCGAATTAAGCAATAAGTCATGCTGTCGTGAAGTGCTCTAAAAGAAGCATCGATGATGTTTTTTGAAACTCCAATTGTAGTCCACACTTCACCTTTCTCATCGCAAGATTCAATTTGGACGCGAGTGATGGCTTGAGTGCCATCATAAGGAGTTAAAATTCTGACTTTATAATCACTTAATTTGATGTTTTTTAGAATTGGATATTTACGTGATAAAGCTTTACGCAGTGCTTTATCTAAAGCATTCACAGGACCATTGCCCTTGGAAACTGCCATCAAAATTTTATCGCCAATTTTTATTTTTATTTTAGCTTCCGCCATCGTAATAATTTCGCCATTTTTGCCATGAGTCCGTTCATCAACAACATTAAAACTAACTAATTCAAAAAAATTAGGAACGATCGATAAGGATTTTTTGGCTAAAATTTCAAAGCTCGCATCGGCTGAATCGTAGGCGTAACCTTGCGTTTCCAAATCTTTAACGATATTAACTAAATCACTAATTTTATCGCCTAAATTTTCTTCATTTTTGATTAATCCAATTTCTTTCAAACGACTTATAATATTTGAACGTCCAGCTTGATTAGAAACCATAATTTGTCGATGATTGCCAACTTTTTCGGGATCAATATGCTCGTAAGAACTAGCGTTTTTTGCTACCGCCGAGACATGTAAACCGCCCTTGTGAGCAAAAGCATATTTACCAACATAAGGAGCAAATTTATCACTTTCTTTATTTAAAATTTCATCGAGAAAACGTGAAACTTTAACTAAATTTTTCAAATTAGATTCGGCAATTCCAATATCATAGCCCATTTTCAAAGCAAGGGTTGGGATGATTGAGGTTAAATTAGCGTTGCCACATCTTTCGCCAAGACCGTTAATCGTGCCTTGAACTTGACGAACTCCCGCTTCGACTGCACAAATTGAATTGGCCACAGCGTTGCCGGTGTCGTTATGACAATGAATTCCAAGATTTTCTCCGGGAATAATTTTCACCACTTCGGCAATAATTGATTTTATTTCAGAAGGCAAAGTTCCGCCATTAGTATCGCATAAAATAATCCATCTCGCACCCGCTTCAAAAGCGGTTTTGGCGACATTTAAAGCAAATTGTGGATTGGCTTTGTAGCCATCAAAAAAATGTTCGGCGTCAAACATGGCAACTTTTTTTCTTTTAACAATATGCTTAATCGATTCGGCAATCATCGCCAAATTTTCTTGCTCAGAAATATGTAAAGCATGAGTTAAATGGAAATCCCAACTTTTGCCGACGATACAAACTGATTTTGCTGGCGAATTAATTAAAGCGTTGAGAGCGTTATCATTGCCCGTCGAACTATTAACCCGTCGCGTCATGCCGAACGCCACAAATTGTGATTTTTCTAATTTTGGAAGTTTTGAAAAAAATTCATCATCGATCGGATTGGCTCCAGGCCATCCGCCTTCGATAAAATCAATGCCGATTTTATCGAGCATTTTGGCAATATCAATTTTATTTTGAACAGAAAAATTGACGGTGCTAGTCTGCGCACCGTCTCTTAGCGTTGAATCATAAAGATAAACTCTTGATTTTTTGTTCATAAAATTAATTTATTTGAGTCAATTTTATTGAAAAATTTAATATAAAAAAACTAAAGTTCCAATGATGGCGAATATTGCGGAATAAGCCCAGAAGCTATAAACTACTTTTTGCTCTCCCCATCCTAATTTTTCAAAATGATGATGAAGTGGTGCCATTAAAAAAATTCTTTTTTTGCGTAATTTGTAAGAGCCGACTTGTAAAATAACCGAAACCGCTTCAGCGACGAATAAAAGTGAAATTAAGAAAAAGACAAATTCTTGTTTAACAATTATGGCGATCATGCCAAGAACGGAGCCGATTCCAAGGCTTCCGACATCACCCATAAATATTTTGGCGGGCTTTAAATTAAAAGTTAAAAAAGCTAAAATCGAACCGATCAAAGCTATGCAAAAAAATATAAGTTCACCTGAAAATAAAACATGCGGAACATTGAATTTAGAAGCCAATTCGCGAGTTGATGAGGCGTGAATTAATAATATTAAACAAATTAAATTTATAATCGCCGGCATCGAAACTAAGCCATCTAAACCATCGGTTAAATTGACGGCGTTCGATGAACCAACTATTACAATCGTTACAAAAATTATATAAATTGATAAATTCAGAGTTAAATAATGATGCGATCCGAGTGGAAAAAATATATCGCCCGTAGCATGAATTGGATCAATCAAATTAAGCCAGAGAAAGGCCAAACCAATAATCGCAAATTGAATGATAATGCGATAACTGCCACGAAAACCTTTGGTATTTTTAAAAACAACTTTCATTAAATCATCGACCAAACCAATCGAGGCAAAGCAAATCATGATTGAGCAAATCACTAAAATATAGCGATTAAAAATGTCGATGAATAAAAAAGTGGTTATTAAAGTTGCTAAAACTATAAAAATTCCACCCATGGTTGGGGTGCGTTTTTTATTTTTCAAATGTGATTCGGGACCGTCGGAACGAATAGGTTGGAATAGATTTTTTTTATTCATTATCGCAATATATTTACGAATTGAAAAAAAACCTATTAAATAGGAAGATGCTAGACAAATAAAGGCTTTAAGCCATAAATTTTTAAAAATTAAGAGACTAGTGAGCACTGGTTTTTAAAGTTAATTTTTCAATAATTTTTTCCATTTTAATACCGCGAGAACCTTTTAAATAAACGATATCGCCATCATTTAAAATTTCAGAAAATTCTAAACTTGCCAAAGTTGAATCAAGGTAATTTTTAGAATTTTTTAATTTAACATCTTGGTTAACTGCATCCATTTGTTTGCCAACCAAAATAATTTGGTCGAAGTTTTTTTCTTTGACAAAATCCAAAACTTCACGATGAATTTCGTGAGATTTTTCGCCGAGTTCTAGCATATCGCCAAGGGCACAAATCATTCTTTTTTTATGCAAAATATTTTTTAATTTTTCACAATTTTGTAATCCAGCTTTCATTGATAAAATACTGGCGTTGTAAGTGTCGTCGATTAAAGTAATTTTTTTACCATCAACCATTATATCACTTACTTTACCACGCCCTTCCGAGCTAGAAAAATTTTTTAAAATCGATAATCCAGAATTTAAATCTTTACCAATTAAATCGAGGCAAGCAACAACTATTATTGAGTTGAAATTAACCGCATAATTTGAGCATCCCGTAAGGTAGGAAATTTTTTGAGAATTTTTTGTTTTAGCTTCTATCTTAGAAAGTGAAGACTCGGCAATTGAAATTTCATTAATTTTATAATCAGCTTGATTTTTAGCGCCAAAAGAAATTATGCTTGAATCGTTTATTTTGTAAGATTCAGCCTGTTTTTTTAAAAATTCAAAATGAATATTATCGGCGTTTAGAATAACAATGCCATTTTCTTCTAAACCAGCAAAAATTTCAGATTTTGCCAAAGCAATTTCTTGTTCATTTTTGAAAAACTCAATATGGACCGGACCAACATTGGTAATGATCGCAACATGTGGACGAGCAATTTTTGAAAGATGAATTATTTCATTTAAATGATTCATTCCCATCTCGAAAATAGCATATTCGCAATCAGCTTCGAGGTTTGATAATGAAAGCGGTAAGCCAATGTGATTATTAAAATTTCCTGAATTAGCAAAAGTTTTTCCTTGCGTTGAAAATGCCATTTTCAGCATTTCTTTAGTGCCAGTTTTGCCAACGCTACCAGTTAGGGCGATGATTTTTGCTTTAGTTCTTTTTCGTGAAAATTCGGCAAGTTTATCGAGTGCTTTATAAGTATTTTTTACCAAAATTAAGCGTAAAGCAAAGTCAGAATTTTTAATTTCTTCAGGAATTTGATCAACAATCGCAAAATTAGCCCCATTTTCAAAGGCTTGAGCAAGATATTTATGACCATCGGTATTTTCGCCTTTAAGAGCAATAAAAAGCCCAGCAAAAACTTTTTTACGACTATCGATAAAAACATTTTCTATCAATAAATTTTCAGGATTATTAATTGAATTTTTTAATTCATCAATAAGTGCTTCAGCTATTTCTTTTGTAGTCCACAGAGTCATTTTCAAAAAAATTTATTTTAATAATTTTATTTCATCGGCATTAAATCTGGCCCCAAATTGTTGAATTATTTTTCCAGCAAGAAGATTGCCAAATTCTCCACATTTTTGTAGATCAAAATTACGCACAAAATAAAATAAAAATCCGCTGGCAAAATTATCGCCCGCTCCTGTAGTGTCAACAATTTTTTCAACTTTTTTTGTAGAAATTTCTAAAATTTTATCTTTATCAATAATTATACAACCCTTCTCGCTTCTGGTTAATGCGACAATAATATTGGGGTTTAATTTTATAAAAAATTGTAGAATATTTTCTTGATTAAAACTCTCTAATTGGGCTAATTTTAAAGCTTCAGCTTCATTTGCAAACAATATATCGACATCATTTTTTATTAAGTTTAAAAAATCTTGATGATGCCGATCAACGCAAAAAGAATCGGATAAAGAAAAGGCAATTTTTACATTATTTTTCTTCGCCAAATCGATAGATTTTTTTAATGCCAAAATAGTTTGCGAAGCGTCCCACAAATATCCTTCAATATATAAAATTTTAGCATTAGAAAAATCTTTTTGATTAAAATGAGATTCTTCAATTTTAGAAGCGCAACCCAAATGAGTGAGCATGGTGCGTTGAGCATCTGGTGTTACCAAAATAAATGAAGAAGCAGTTTTTTGATTTGATAAAATTTTTCCATTAAAAATTGCACCACTTTTTTCAATATCATCAATAAATTTTTTGCCGGTGTCGTCATCGCCAACAACGCCAATAAAATCAACTTCATTGCCAAGTTGAGCAAGAGTTGCAATTGTGTTTCCGACCGAACCTCCAGAACTAAATTTTTCAATCGATAAATTACTTAAATTTTCGACAAAAATTTCATCAATTAAACGCATCGAACCTTTATCAACTTGGAGTTTTTGCAAAAAATTATCATCCGCTTTAGCTAGAAAATCAACGATGGCATTGCCAATTCCTATTATTTTATTTGTCATTTTATTTGATTATAATTTTAAAAAATTTTTTTTTGCCAATCGATAACTCGAAAGGATTTTTATTATTGATCGAGTGATTGACGTCAAAAATAATTTCATTATTAATTTTAACGGCTTTTCCCTCAATTAATCTTTTAGCATCAGCCTTAGATTCTGTAGCTTTAATCTCAAAAATTATTTCAACTAATTTTTTGGGATTATTTTCTTCAATTGCAATGATTTTTTCTTCAAATGCTTCAACATTTTTTTGTAAAAAAATTTCTCGAGCCTTGTTTAAAACTTGATTGGCAATTTCTTCGCCATGACAAATTTTAGTTGTCTCAAAAGCCAGAATTTCCTTGGCCTTATTAAGTTCTTGCCCTTGCAAATTTTCAAGTTTTTTAATTTCTTCGAGTGATAAATCGGTGAATAATTTTAAAAATTTTATCACATCGCCATCGTGAGTATTGCGGAAATATTGAAAATAGTCAAAGGGTGCAAGCATAGCTTCATCAAGCCAAACCGCACCTTCAGCAGTTTTTCCCATTTTTTTGCCATCAAAAGTTGTTAATAATGGCGAAGTTAAGCCAAAGGCTTCAGATTGCTTGACAGACAAGCCCTTTTCAAAGCTCATTTTTCTAATCAATTCAACTCCATTAATAATGTTTCCCCATTGATCCGAACCGCCAATTTGTAAGATACAATCATAATTTTTATGAAGTTCATAAAAATCAAATGCCTGCAAAATCATATAATTAAACTCAAGAAATGATAGTGGTTGCTCGCGCTCGAGCCTTGATTTAACCGAATCAAAAGTAAGCATGCGATTAATCGAAAAATGTTTACCAACTTCGCGTAAAAATTCAACATAATTAAGATTTTTTAACCAAACATCATTATCGATAAGAATTGATTTATTTTCTTGAAAATTTATAAATTTTTGTAAAGTTTTGTGAATGCCAGTGAGGTTTTCATTAATTTTATACGAATCTAAGATTTGCCTCGCATCATCCTTGCCAGAAGGATCGCCGATTTTTGTGGTTCCGCCTCCAAGTAAAATTATGGCTTTATGACCATGCTTTTCAAGCAATCTTAAAATCATGATTTGAATTAAACTGCCAACATGAAGAGTTTTTGCGGTGCAATCAAAACCAATATAAGCCGTTATTTTTTCTTGTAAAAAAATTTCATCAAGCTTAGATAAATCTGTACATTGCGCCAAATATCCACGTTCAATAAATTCTTGTAAAAAACTTGATTTTAAATTCATTTTTAAAAAAAATAATTAAATAGCAAAAATTGATTTTATTTAAAAAATTTTATTTTAAAATAATTTTCTTAACCTCGCTTAAACTTAATTTTTTAAAAAATGAATCTCGAAGAAAAACAAAAAAAATGCTCAGATTGGTTTCGCTCTCTTCGCGATGGAATTTGCTTTGAATTTGAAAAAATCGAAGAAGAATTTGATAAAAAATATCCGGGAAAATTTGAAAGAAAAAATTGGAATCGCAAAGAAAAGTCAAACCCTGATAGTGATGGTGGATATGGCGAAATGTCATCAATGAAAGGCAATGTTTTTGAAAAAGTTGGCGTAAATTTTTCCGAAGTTTACGGCGAATTTAGTCCTGAATTTCGCAATGAAATTCCCGGAGCCAAAGAAGATCCAAGATTTTGGGCAAGCGGGATTTCATTAGTGGCACACATGAAGTCGCCTCTAGTTCCTGCCATTCATTTAAATACACGCTTTATTTGCACTCAAAAAACTTGGTTTGGTGGCGGAACTGACCTCAACCCCGCCATTGAGAATCCCCAAGATACTATCGATTTTCACGCTTCTTTAAAAAAAGCTTGCGATTCGACTGATTTAACTTATTACGAAAAATATAAAAAATGGTGTGATGAATATTTTTTTATTAAACATCGCAATGTTGCCAGAGGAGTTGGTGGGATTTTTTATGATTATTTAAACACCGAAAATTTTGAGAATGATTTTGAATTCACTAAAAATATTGGCTTGGCTTTTTTAGATATTTATCCTAAGATTGTGCGTCGACATATGTCAAAAAAATTCACCGAACAACAACGTGAAATTCAATTAAATAAACGTGGACTTTATGCGGAATTTAATTTAGTTTACGATCGCGGAACTCGCTTTGGACTTATGACGGGAGGCAATGTTGAAGCAATTCTCATGTCTTTACCACCAATCGCCAAATGGGAATAATTTTAATATTTTTTAGAGAATAAAATGCAAAAAATTGACAAAATATATGAAGGCAAAGCCAAGATTCTTTATTCGACTGAAAATGCAAATTTTTTAGTACAATATTTCAAAGATGATGCCACCGCTTTTAACGCTCAGAAGAAGGCTGTGATTGAAGGGAAGGGCGTTTTAAATAATGTTATTTCTGAGTTTATAATGCTTGAACTTGCCAAAGAAAATATTCCAACTCATTTCATAAAAAGGCTCGATGCGCGTGAACAATTAATTAAAAAAGTCAAAATTATTCCACTCGAAGTTATAATTCGCAATATATCTGCCGGCTCAATGGCAAAAAGGCTTGGCATCGAAGAAGGTCGCGAAATATTAGCTCCAATTTTTGAAATTTGCTACAAAGATGATGAGCTTGGCGACCCCTTAATCAACGATGATCACGCCATTAATGTTTTGAAAATTATTAACAAAAATCAGTTGCAAGAAATTAAAGATTATTCTCTAAAAATTAACAAAATTTTACAAAAAATATTTAAAGATATTAAAATTAAATTAGTTGATTTTAAAATTGAATTTGGTTTTGATATAGAAAATAAAAATCAAATTTTATTGGCGGATGAAATTAGTCCCGATAGTTGTAGATTATGGGACGAAAACACTTCCGAAAAACTTGATAAAGATCGTTTTCGTCGTGATTTAGGTGGCTTGGTTGAAGCTTATCAAGAAGTTGCGAATCGCTTAAAAATTAATTTTTAAATTATGCAAATCAGAATTAATATTGCCCTTAAAAAAGCCGTTTTAGATACTCAAGGAAAGGCAATCGAAGCCTCTTTGAACAAAAATCTTGGTTATTCACAAATTTCTAATGTTCGTCAAGGAAAATTTGTCGATATCGAGATTAATGAAAATGATCAAGATAAAATTAAAAATATCGTCGACGACATTTGTGATAAATTATTGGTTAACAAAATTATCGAAGATTACTCTTATCAAATCTTAAAAAATTAACTCAATTTTTAAATGATGAAATCTGCCGTTATAACCTTTCCTGGTTCCAATTGTGATCGCGACGCCGTCGTTGCTTTACAAAAAGTAAGCACCAAAATTCAACGTCTTTGGCATACCGAAACTTCGCTCGATAATGATCTCGATTTAATCGTTGTTCCTGGTGGATTTTCTTTCGGCGATTATCTCCGAAGCGGTGCTATGGCAAGTATTTCACCAATAATGAAAGAGGTTGAAAGGCTTTCGAAAAAAGGCGTTAGAATTCTTGGAATTTGCAATGGTTTTCAAATTCTGACCGAAAGTAATTTATTACCAGGGGTTTTGATGCGTAATAAAAAAATGAAATTCATTTGTCGTCAAGTCAATTTAAGAGTTGAAAATAATGACTCCGACTTCACTAAAAAATACAAAAATCGTCAAATTATTAAAATTCCAATCGCTCATATGGATGGCAATTATTTTGCCGAACCAAATGTAATTAAAATGATTGAAGATAAAGGCTTGGTGGCTTTCCGCTATGTTGATGAGAATGGTAATGTTTCTGACGATTCAAATCCAAATGGCTCAATTTTTAACATTGCCGGAGTTTTTAATGAATCAAAAAATATTTTAGGAATGATGCCTCATCCTGAACGGGCAGTTGATAAAAACACCGGTTCAAATGACGGCAATTTAATGTTTGAATCTTTAAATAGTTTATTTTAATGCTGAAGCGAAAAATTAAAGTAGCGATATTAATTTCGGGACGCGGATCAAACATGCAAAAATTGATCGAAGCTTGCGAAAATCCAAATTTTCCCGCCGAAATAATAGTAGTTGGAGCCAATAAAAACAATGCCTTAGGGCTTGAGTTTGCCAAATCAAAATCAATTAAAACTTTTGTTATTGAGCATAAAAATTTTACAAAATTTGAAAATCCCCGCGAAGAATTTGATAAGGCTTTGCATCAAGAAATTATAAAATATGATGTAGAAATAATTTGTTTGGCAGGCTTTATGAGAATACTCTCTGAATGGTTTGTCAATAAATGGCATAATAAAATAATCAATATTCATCCATCTTTGCTTCCTGATTTTAAGGGAGCAAATGCGGTTGAAGATGCTTTGAAATCTGGAGTTAAAATTTCAGGTTGCACCACTCATTTTGTTTCGGTCGAAATGGATGCGGGACCAATCATAATCCAGGCTCAAATGCCAATCGCTCCAGATGATAATATCGAAACCTTATCGCAAAAAATTTTAATTAAAGAGCATGAGATTTATCCATTAACTTTAAAGAAAATTTGTAATAAAATTTTAGAAAATTAATATGAAAATTTTACCATTAATTATTGCACCAGATCCATTGCTTAAAAAAATCTCCAAGCCAGTTGAGAAGGTTGATGATGAATTAAGAGAGTTTATGAAAAACATGATTGCAACCATGTATCAAGAAAATGGAATTGGCTTAGCAAGCGTTCAGGTTGGAGTTTTAAAAAGAGTTTTAGTGATGGATGTCGATTATGAAATCGATGATCATAATCATCACCATCATGGCGAAGAAGGGTGCTCGGGAGCTCATGTTAAAAATCCCAATCCACAATATTTTATTAATCCAGAAATTATTGAATTTTCAAAAAATAATTCATCTTTTAATGAAGGTTGTTTATCTTTTCCAGGAGCGAGAGCTGAGGTGATTCGTCCTGAGTCGATTAAATTAAAATATCTTGACTTTAATGGCAAAAAACAAGTAAAAGAGTTTGATGGAATTTCAGCAACATGTCTTCAACATGAAATTGATCATTTAAACGGTATTACTTTTGTTGACAAAATCTCTTCTTTAAAACGTGAAATGATTTTAAAAAGAATGAATAAAATAAAATAAAAAATGGCTAATTTTAAATATAAAGCAATTACTCAAGAAGGAAAATATATCAGTGGTAAAATTGCCGCCGATAATCCATCTGAGTTAATGTCTTTGCTCAAATCGAGCTCTTTAGAATTAGTTTCTTATCGTGAAGAAAAAAATCGCGGATCCACTTTATTTAGCGGTCTGAAAAGCGCAGAATTGGTCACAATTTTTATTCACCTTGAACAGCTAGATAGAGCGGGTGTTTCAATTATTGATTCCATACAAGATTTAAAAGAAACGGCAGATTCTTCAAAAATTAAAAATTTGATGCAAGAAATTTACGAATCGATTAAGAATGGTAATTTATTTTCTGAATCACTTGCTAAGCGTCCTGACATATTCAAGCCAACCTACATTGGCTTAATTGCGATGGGTGAAAAAACTGGTAATTTGTCAAATTCTTTTTCAAATATTATTGATGACGTTAAATGGAATATCGAAATTCGTCGAAAAACTCGTAAAGCCATACTTGGTCCTTTATTTGGTATAATTTTGATGTTTGTTGTTCTCGGGGTTATGACTGCGGTTGTTGTGCCTAAAGTTACGGGATTCTTATCGGCACAAAATATCGGCTTGCCTTTTCTCACTATTGCTTTGATAAAATTTTCAAATTTTGTACAAGAATATTGGTTTATAATTATCACTACTCCGCCAAGCATTTGGGCGATTTTTAAAATTCTCGAGAGATTCCCAAAGCTTCACGTAAAAATTGATTATTTAAAACTCAAAATGCCAATTTTCGGACCAATTATAACCAAAATCGAATCGGCCAAATTTTGTCAATTCTTTTCAATGACATTCAAAAGTGGTCTTGGGGTTCTTGAATGCCTGGACTCTTCAAGTGTAACTTTAAAAAATAAGGCGATAAAAAGTGGAATTGCCTTCGTGCGTCAACAAGTTTCTGACGGTCAATCGCTTTCAGGCTCAATTTCTGCCACTAAATTCTTTCCAAACTTAGTGGTAAGAATGTTTAAAGTCGGCGAGGAAAGCGGTAACATGGAATCATCTTTGAAAAATATTAAATATTTCTATGACAAAGAAATTAATGATTCTATCGATAGAATTGTATCCTTAATTCAACCAACAATTACCATCGTGATGGGTGGTATGATTGCTTGGATTGCGGTTGCGGTGTTCGGTCCAATTTATAGCACATTCTCAAACTTACAATAATGCTCCAAGAACAATCTTTCATAGTTTTAGCTGTCGGAACCGATATCGGCAAAACTTTTTTAGTTGAAAATCTTTGCAAAAAAAATTCCAATTATTTGGCGATAAAGCCAGTCATAACTGGTTTCAATGGCGACGGAACTTCTGATAGTGAAAGAATTTTAAATGCTTTAGGACTTCAAATAAACAAAAATAATCTTGATAAAATTTCACCTTGGCGTTTTAAAAAACCGGTTGCCCCTAATTTTTTAGCTAATATTTCTCAAGATAAAATTATAGATTTTTGTTTAAAAAATATTGAGGAATCAAAAAAAAATCATAAAAAATTATTAGTCGAAAGTGCTGGCGGAGTTATGACGCCGATTAATAATAATTTTACTTTTTTAGATCTGGCGCAGGCTTTAAAATTACCAATTTTATTAGTTACTTCAAATTATTTGGGGGCTATAAGTCATACTCTTTGTTGCTTAGAATCGATAAAAAATAAAAATCTAAAAATTTCTAAAATAATAGTTAATGAACATCAAATAATGCCAATAAAAACTTCAAAATTTATTGATTGTTTAAATAATTTTTGCGATTATGAAATCGTTTCTATGAAAAATTTTATAAAAAATTCTTGATTGAATAATTAAATGTTTTTTACTTAGTAAAAATTAATTATAATTCTTAAACAAATGAGCAATATCATAAATATTAACGATAAAAATAAATCTTGCGAAATCACACCGATGGAGAAAATAAGTTTACAAAAAGAAAGTAGCAAGCAGGAGTGGGCGAAGAAAGCTGAAATTCTATGTGAGGCCTTGCCCTATATGCGTAAATTTGCTGGCGAAACTTTTGTAATAAAATTCGGCGGATCGGCGATGGGCGGGGATAGTAATTTAAAAAATTTTGCTAAAAATATAGTTTTACTTAAACAAGTTGGAATCAATCCAATCGTGGTTCACGGCGGTGGTCCACAAATTGGCAAAATGCTGGAAAGACTCAACATAAAATCAACTTTTATTGATGGCTTAAGAGTAACTGACGCTGAAACTGTTGACATCGTTGAGATGGTTTTAGCTGGCTCAATCAACAAAATGATTGTTAAGGAAATAAATTTAGCTTCAGGTAAGGCAATTGGTATTTGCGGCAAGGATGGCAATTTAATCCGCGCTAAAAAAGCCACCAAAGTTAAAAAAGATCCCAACTCAAATATTGAAAAAATTCTTAATCTTGGTTTCGTTGGAGAACCTTATCATGTTGATCCAGATTTCTTAAATATTTTTGAAGATTCCGATATCATTCCAGTTATTGCTCCGATTGGAATTGGCGATAATGGCGAAACCTACAACATAAATGCTGACACAGTTGCGGGAGCAATCGCTTCCGCCATCAACGCCTCAAAATTGATTATTCTTTCCGATATTGATGGCGTAATGCTTCCAAATGGCGAACTAATAAGTCATTTAAATGTTGCGACAGCAAAACAAATGATTGCCGATGGTGTTATAACTGGAGGCATGATTCCGAAAATCGAAACATGTATTAGCGCTATAGAGGCTGGAGTAGCACACGCACACATTCTAAATGGCGGAGTTGATAATATTTTATTAATGGAAATCTTCACAGAAAGTGGTGCGGGAACGATGATTATCTAGCTTGTTTTAATAATAAATGTAAATTCAAAATTACTCAAAAATCATGATTAATGATTATAGAAAGAAAGCTTTTTCTCTTACAGAAATTTCTGTAGTAATTTTAATAATTGGAATTTTAATTTCAGGAATTTCAAACGGCATCGATTTATACATTGATTCAAGAGTTGCATCAGCAAGATCTTTAACTTTGGGCTCCAAAGTTCCCAGAATCGACGGTTTAGTAGCTTGGTGGGAAACAACATTAGAAAAAAGTTTTGACAAAAGCGAGAGTGTCGATGGTGCAAAAATCACCAATTGGTTCGACTCAAATCCAATAAATATTGAAAGGGGGAAATTAAATCAAGCCAATGTATCAAACAAAGCAAATTACAAAACAAACATAATTAATTCACTTCCGACAATCTTATTTGAAGGCAATGACAAGTATATTGCAAAAAATATATTTGGAGAAAGCTACTCATTATTCGTGGTATTAATATCAAACTCGCTTGGAGCTGGCGCATCAAATTCACCAGCTTATAATAATACAATAATTATTGGCGCCGATACCCCTGGAACAGCCAATGATATAATTCCATTGGCTCTTGGCGCGGGTTATTTTAAAATGTTTACTGGAAATAACTCAACAACTTTGACTTCTAATTATAAAATTAACATCGCAACGCCTTACATTGTATTCGCAAGTCGCAATTTTGAAAATGGGGAAAGAAAAATTATGATCAACAATTCAAATACCGTAAGTGATAATTCGGGCGGAATTAAAGTATTGCTAAATAGCAACTCTGATGTTGGAATCGGCGCTGACTCCAATACCGAAAATATCAATTTATACAATGGATATTTAGCTGAAATAATTATTTACAACAAAATATTGGAAACACAAGAAATCGAATCAATTCACAAATATTTAAGTAAAAAATATTCAATTAAGATTTAAAAAAATACCTATTTAATTTTTATTGAAAATATATAAAATATTTAGTTATAATTAAAATATGGGTTATTACAACCCATATTTCTCAACCAAAATTTCAGCAATTTGTACTGCATTAAGTGCCGCTCCCTTCTTAAGATTATCAGCTACTACCCACAGAGAAAGACCATATTTAACGGAAGAATCTTTACGAATTCTTGAAACAAAAACCGGATCTTTTGCCGAAGCTTCAATCGGAGTTACGAATTTCATTTCTTGCGGATTATCGATGACGATAACGCCGTCAGTTTCTTCCAAAGCTTCACGAGCTTGGTCGGGAGTGATTTCACTTTCAAACTCAACATTAACAGCCTCAGAATGAGCGTTAAATACAGGAACGCGAACGCAAGTCGCTTCAACTTCAATTTTTGGATCAAGAATTTTTTTGGTCTCAACTTTCATCTTCCATTCTTCTTTAGAAACGCCATCTTCCATAAAAACATCAATTTGCGGAATGACGTTAAAAGCGATGCGACGACTGAATTTAGAAGGTTCAACATTTTGATTTTCGTAAATTTTTTTAGTTGAATTATAAAGTTCGTCCATGGCTTCTTTGCCCGCTCCCGACACCGCTTGATAAGTCGCAACTACAATTCTTTTAATTTTAGCAATATCATGAAGTGGTTTCAAGGCAACAACCATTTGAATTGTCGAGCAATTTGGATTAGCGATAATATTGCTTTTTTTATAACCCGCAATCGCTTCAGGATTAACTTCAGGAACAATCAATGGAACATCTTCATCCATACGAAAATGCGAAGTGTTATCGATGACAACGCAACCAGCTTTGGCAGCTCTTGGGGCGTGAATCGCTGAAACTTTTCCTCCGGGAGAAAAAAGTGCAATCGCAGTGCCTGTGAAATCATAATTATCTAAAGCTTGAACACTTAAAGTTTTGTTACCGTAGGAAACTTTTCTTCCCACAGAATTTTGCGAAGCTAAAGCGACGATTTCATCAGCGGGGAATTTTCTTTCGGCAAGGAGATTTAAAATTTCGCGCCCAACATTTCCAGTGGCACCAACAACGGCAATTTTTCTAGTCATAATTTTAAAAATTTAAGATTTATAATGTTTTTAATTTTTAATTTTAGTCGCATAATATTTAATGCAATAAATTTATTAATTTTTATAATAAATTCTTAAATTAAAAACAACATTCATAATAAATTTAAAAAAATAATTTGGCAAAGTTTATGATTAAAAAAATTTTTATTGTTACGGGTGAATCGTCGGGAGACCTTCTCGGCTCTAAGTTAATACGTGAATTAAAAAATTCTAATTTGCCAATTGAATTTTGCGGAGTTGGTGGGCACCAAATGAAAGATTGTGGTTTTGAATCGATTTTTCCAATCGAAGATTTATCGGTGATGGGGTTTTTGGAAGTCGTTCCGCACATTCCTAAATTATTAAACAGAATCAATCAGGTTGTTGAAAAAATTCAAGAATTTCAACCTGATATTTTAATCACCATCGATGCACCAGATTTTTGTTTTAGAGTCCTAAAAAAACTAAAAAAAACTTCGCAATTTACAAAAATTAAAAAAGTTCATTTAATTGCGCCGTCAGTCTGGGCATATCGCGAAGGGCGTGCGCAAAAAATCGCAAAACTTTATGATTTACTTCTCACTATTTTGCCTTTTGAGCCACCTTATTTTGAAAAATATGGCTTAAAAAGTGTATTTATCGGACATCCATTAATTGATGATGCACCAGATTTTTCCAAAAAAAATGAAATCAATTTTGAATTTCGAAAATTTTATAAAATCGCTCCCGACGATAAAATAATTTTACTAACTCCGGGAAGTAGAGTTGGCGAAGTTAAAAGAATTTTTCCAGAATTTATTGAAGCTATAAATATTCTAAAAAATAAAATTCCTAACATAAAAATTGTTATTCCAATCGTTAAAAAAACTAAAAATATTGTGGAAGAATTGTCGAAAAAAATTGCCGTTGAATATTTTTTAATTGAACAACAAAATTATAAAAAAATGGCACTTTATTCATGTGATTTTGCTTTAGCAAAATCAGGCACCAATGCCATTGAAATCTCTTTATATAAAATACCTCTGATCATCGCTTATAAAATAAATTTTTTAACGCATTTTATTGCAAAAAGAATGATTAAAATAAAATATGCCAATTTATTAAATTTGATTGCCAATCGCGAAATTATTCCCGAACTTTTGCAAGAAAAATGTAATGCTAATTTGATTTTTAAAAAAATTTTAGAACTTATTGAAAATAAAGATTGTGCTCAAAAACAAATCGACGAAGCTAATATTTCTTTGGAAATTCTTGGATTAAATAAAATAAAAAATCCTATGAATTTGGCGGTTAATGAAATCTTAAAATTATGAAATTTTTTATTATATTTTTATTGCTGTTCTATAATTTTCAATCGCTGGCAAAATCTCAAGTTTTATCTACTTGTTCTAAAGATGGAGCCTTAATTTCAGTTGAAGAAGAATCGCATAAAATTTTATTTGAAAATAATTCCCAAAAATTAATTTATCCCGCATCTTTAGTCAAATTGATGACAGCTTATTTAACCTTCGAAGCTTTACAAAAAAATCAATTAACTTTGCATAAAGAATTAATATTTTCAGATCGAGCCCAAGAGATTGCCAGGATTAACAAAGTCAATACCTTGGGCATTGATAGTGGCGATAAAATTTCAGTAGAAAAAGCGCTTCAGTCCTTAATTATCAAATCTTACAATGAGGCTTCGATCGTTCTGGCAGAAGCGATTGCAGATAGTGAATGGAATTTTGTAAGACAAATGAATAAAAAAGCCTTGGAACTTGGAATGATTAATACGTCCTTTAGAAATGCTTCAGGTTTACATGAAGAAGGACAATATACAACGGCTTTGGATCTTGCTCGTTTAGCAATTCATTTAAAAAAAGATTTTCCAGAATTTTATTATTTTTTTGCCATGAAAGAATTTGTTTTCCACAATAAAATTATCAAATCTCACAATCGCGTTTTGAATGAATATGAGGGAGCGGAGGGCATGAAAACTGGCTACACCAATGCTTCGGGATATAATTTAGTTTCTTCCGCAAAGAACAATAAAAAACGTATATTTTCCGTGGTAACCGGCTGTGCCTCTTCAAGAAAACGCGATGATTTATCAAAATTTTTACTCGATTTATCTTTTTTGGAAGAGCAAGAAAATAATAATTTATATTTTAAAAAAATATCTTTAAAAAATTCTAATCAAATTTATGATGAAAAAAAGCAATAAAATTAAAAAGTTTAATTAAATTATGAATAAAAATAACATTGTTTCGGCCAGCTTGTTAGTAATTGGCGACGAAATTCTTTCGGGCAGAACCGTCGATCAAAATATTAATTTTTTAGCAAAAAATTTATCGCAAATCGGCATAACTCTTAGAGAGGTGAGGGTAGTTGGCGATTTTGAAAATGAAATTATTTGTGCTCTTAATGAATTACGCAAAAAATTTGATTATGTTTTTACTAGTGGCGGCATTGGTCCAACCCATGATGATATAACTTCTTTAAGCGTTGCTAAAGCTTTCGATCAAGATTTAATTTTAAATGAAATTGCTCATAAAATTTTGATTCAACATTATGGCGAAAATAATGTTAATGAGGCGCGATTAAAAATGGCTTTTTTACCTAGAACGGCTTCGCTTCTTGATAATCCAATTTCTTCAGCTCCCGGCTTTAGAATTGAAAATGTTTTTGTGATGGCTGGAATTCCAAAAATTTTTCAAGCAATGTTCGAAGCCTCAAAAAAAGAATTAAAAATAGGTTGTAAAATTATCTCTCGTGAATTAAAAATTTCTTTAACGGAAAGTATAGTCGCAAAAGATTTAACCGATTTACAAAATCAATATCGTGAAATTTCAATCGGAAGCTATCCTTTTGACGAAGGAACTTCATTGGTTTTTAGGGGTTATGATCAAAATATTTTAGAAGAAGTTTTTTTAAAAATGCAAAATTTAATTATTAACATTAACGCTAAAGCAATTATAGAAATTTCATAATGTTCAATAAAAATTCAAAACAAAATCATGAAAATTATCTCGAGGAAGATGAGATAAAAAAAGAATATAATGAGTTTATTAAAGAAAGCGTTTTGAATGGCAATTATTTTAAAGACGCTCGCGATTGGTACATTTTTCGCTACATTACTCCAATCTGCGATAGAGCATTACTTGGCATAATAATTATAATAATTTCTAGTACGCTTTATACCATAAAAATTATCGGCGAGTCAATATTTCCTTTGGTGGTTTCGCAAGTAATTTTTATTCCACCAAATGATCCAACAATTTACGAAACCAAGCTTATCAAAGTTAGACCCAAAAAAAATGAGCCAAATTTTGATCCAGAAGTAACAACTTTTGATGAATCAATTTTAAAATATTTAATTGTAAATTATATAAAAAATCGTGAATCTTTTGATTTTAAAAAAGGTAGAATTGAAGATGTTAACAAAAAATTTAGTCACGTAAAAAATAATTCAACATTTAGAGAATATAAAAATTTTCAGGCAATTATGTCAAAGGATAATAAAAATAGCCCAATTCATTTTTTTGGTAAAAACGTTATAAGAAATATAACCATTAATTCTATAAAATTCAAAAGACGCGAAGGTAAAAATGCCATTGAAAAGGCTTTATTTTATATCGCCAATACACCACCGCTTGAAGCTGATGTTGACTATACCACTACAACTATTTCCACAAATGACATTAACGAAAAAGATTACAAATATGAAAGATTTTTAGTTAAACTAAAATATGATTATCAACAAATTTTTAAAAATGACCTCCAACCTAATATTGGCTTTACCATCAATCAATATTCTTTATATAGAATGAAATAAATAACTATGTTTTATTATTTAAATTAAAAATAATTAACATTGTTCTTGATAAAAAAACAAGATTGATAAAAAATATATTGAACATAAAAAATTATTCACAATCAACATGCTTAATAAAATTAATTTTTCGCAAATATTTTTTATAAAAAACCGTCATTTAAAGTTTGTTTATTTTTTGTTAAACCTGCTTACAATTTTAGTTTTTTACTCTTATTTATTGCCATCGATTGGTCGCTCGGCACAGCTTCCACGTTATCTCGGAAGCGAAAGAAAATTTCGTAGTTATATCTATAATCCAAATGAACTTTATCGCTATTTTGGTCATTACACTTATCAAGGCTTTATTGAATTTAGCGCTGGCGAAACCATAAGCACTATTTCAATGGGAAACCCAACCTTGTGGCTGGTAGAAACTCTCGATAATCGTATTTTTTTAAAGCCCGTCGGTGAAGATAATTCCGAAACAAACATGACGGTTTTAACTAATAAAAGAGTTTACCATTTCGAGCTCGTCGCTAAAGAAGCCAAGGGTTTAGCCGATAAGGATTTAATTTTTGTGGTTAAATTTGCATATCCTGATGATAAGGATAAAAATCTAGTTGAATTCGCCAAAACTCCTCCTTCGGATGAGCCTGACATGCGTGATTTGTCGAGCTATAATTTCAATTATCAATATACTGGCGAAAAATCTATTGCACCTTCTAAAGTTTTCGACGATGGCATCTTTACTTACTTCCAATTTAATTCAAGAAATTCCGAAGTTCCAGCTATCTATGCGGTTGATTCCGAAGGCTTTGAATCTCTAGTAAACTACAGAATTACAGGAACATATATGGTTGTTGAAAAAGTGGCTCCACAATATAGTTTACGCAACGGAAGCGACATAGTTTGCGTTTACAATATGGAAACTTACATCAATGGCAAAATTCGTCAATCAACAATGGCGCCTAATAACAAAAATATTCAACCTGCGCTGCAAAATTTTGGAGATGGGGGAGTCTCTGACGTTAGTTCTTCAATGATGGGGGCGCCACAAAATTCAATGCCTCAATTTAGCGCTCCATCGCCAAACATGATGCCAAATATGTCGAATGATCCAATGCAACAAATGATGATGCAACAAGGCGGTCAATCGCAAGGCGGAGTTGACCCAATGCAACAAATGATGATGCAACAACAAGGTGGAGGCGTTGATCCGATGGCGAATTTTATGATGGAAGGAGAAAATCCTTTAATGCAAAAGAAATCAGCGCGGAGTAGGGCGTTAGGCTTGCCGTTTTAGTAATTTATTTATAATTTTTTGAATAAAATTATGTTTTTTAAAAAATTATTTACTTATTAATTATAAAAAACTAACTTTTAGAATAAGTTTATAAATTTTTATTTTTTTTAATCTAAAATATATTTTATGAAAAAATATTTATTATTAATAACAACATTATTTTTGATAACTTCATGTCAAACCCAAAGATTCTCGGTTAATCCAATGATAAGAAGAGAAGTCCCAAAATCAAATCCGCATTATTCAAAATGGAGTCATTTCTTTTTTGCTGGAATTGGACAAGAATCGAATTTAAATGCGAGTGAAATGTGTAAAGAAGATGGCGGAGTTGCCTTCGTTGAATCCAGATTAACATTCGGTCAAGGTTTAGTCACATTATTATCTTATGGTATTTATAGCCCTCGAACCAACAATATTTATTGCAATAGATAAATAATAATTTAAGAATTAATCAATTAACAATTATAAAATTACTTTTAATTTAAAATCAAAAAAACTTATGAAAAAACTTTCCTTAATTTGTTTATCACTAATCGCTTTATTATCATCTTGTGCTGTAACTTCAAACGAAACTACCGTCGGATTTTATTCAAAAATAAAAGATCGCGCCCCTTTGCAAAATGTTGATAATTCAGTTCCTGCTAATAAAAAAGGTGAAGCTTGCGTTAAATCTTATTTAGGATTATACACTGTTGGCGATTCTTCAGTTGAAAAAGCCAAAGAAGTAGCTCAAATTAAAAAAGTTACTCATATCGACAGATCCATCGAAGGCTTTGGATATATCTACCAAAAAGGTTGCACCATAGTTAACGGCAACTAAATTTACTAAAATTATTTACAAGAAAAGCCGGCGATATTTTTATCGTCGGCTTTTTTATTGAGTTTTTTTAAAAATTTACATTAAAATAAAATCATAAAAAATTAAATTCAAAAAATAAAATTGATGACAAAAATAAATATTATCGGAGCGGGCTTAGCGGGAAGCGAGTGCGCATGGCAACTCGCCAAAAGAGGTTTTAAGGTTGAAATTTTTGAAATGCGTAATGAAAATCGCAAAACTTTTGCTCATCGCACTCAAGATTTTGCTGAATTAGTATGCTCAAATTCACTGCGAAGCGATGAAATTACCACCGCCATCGGTTTGCTTCATCAAGAAATGCGTCAACTCGATTCGCTCATAATTCGTTCGGCGGAAATTAATAAAGTGCCGGCTGGATCGGCTTTGGCAGTCGATCGCGACGGCTTTTCTAAATTTATTGAAAATGAACTTTTGAATACTAAAAATGTAAAAATTTCACGCCAAGAAATTCAAGAATTGCCGATTGATTCGAATGAAATTTGGGTGGTGGCGACGGGTCCTTTAACCTCCGACGCTCTAAGTTCATCGATTCTTAAACATACCGATGAAAAACATTTAGCTTTTTTTGACGCCATCGCGCCGATAATTTTTAAAGACTCGATTGATTTTTCTAAAGCATGGTTTCAATCCAGATATGACAAGGGTTCGGGCTTTGATTATATCAATTGTCCACTCGATCAAGATCAATATCTAGAATTTGTCGATGATTTGTTAAAAAGTGAAAAAACTGAATTTAAAGATTGGGAAAAAAATACTCCTTATTTCAATGGTTGTTTGCCGATTGAAGAGATGGCTTCGCGGGGCGTCGACACTTTGCGTTATGGCCCGATGAAACCAATTGGTTTAACCAATCCGCATTTTGAAAAATCGCCAATTGGCACGCCACTGCGTCAACGTAAAGAAAAAGCTTACGCCGTGGTGCAACTGCGTCAAGACAATAAACAAGCGACGTTATACAATATCGTCGGCTTTCAAACTAAAATGAAATATGGCGAACAACAGCGAGTTTTTCGCAAAATTCGTGGTTTGGAAAATGCCGAATTCGCCAGATTTGGCGGGATTCACCGCAATACTTTCATAAATTCTCCACAATTGCTCGACGAATTTGGTCGCTTCAAAAAATTTCCAAATATTTATTTCGCCGGTCAAATTACTGGCGTCGAAGGCTATGTAGAATCGGCGAGTATGGGTTTAATTTCAGGAATTTTTATCGCCAATCAACTTAAAAATTCAACGAAAAATTTATCGAGACCGTCAAATAAAACTGCGATTGGATCCTTGCTAAATCATATTGCACCTGACTTTGAACAAATAAAAACCGCTCAAGAAAACTCATTTCAACCGATGAATATTAATTTTGGATTATTTGCACCATTTGAAAATAATATTGCCAAGGATGATCGGAAAGAAGCTTACAGCACAAGAGCTTTAGAGCAGTTAGAAATTTGGAAAAGTCAATTTTGTTAATTTACTTTTTTGGCTTATGCAATTTTTTTGAAAAAGTTTTTTCTTGACGATCCGCAAAAGGATTGTCGCTTTTGCGAAAATAAAGACGAATTGGCGTTAAATTTAAGGCAAAATATTCACGCAAAGAATTAACTAGATAACGTTGATAAGAACCCTCCAAAGGCTTCGGATGATTGGTAAAAACCGCAAAAGTTGGCGGACGTCTTTTAATTTGCGTAGCATATTTTAATTTAATCGCTTTGCCTTTGTAAAGCTTCGGCGAGTGGGTACTTTCGGCACTTTTCAACCAATCAAAAAGTTTGTTAGTTTGAATATAAGTTTGCCATTGTTTGTAAGTTTCGATCGCTAAATCTAAAGTTTTTTCAACATTATAACCGCTTTTTGCCGAGACTCCGAGAATCGGCGCGCCCGAAATTTCGGGCAATAAATTTTGAATTTGTTCACGAACTTGACGCATAAAAATTTCTTTATCGCCTTTTACTTGATCAATTTTATTGATGGCAAAAACTAGTGCGCGACCTTCGCGCAAGACTTGTCCTGCCAAAGATAAATCTTGGTGATCGAGAAGCGAATTAGCATCGATTAATAAAATTATAACTTGAGCAAAACGGATGGCGCGATAACTATCAAGGGTTGAGAGCTTCTCAAGTTTTTGATGAATCGCACTTTTTTTACGAATTCCGGCGGTGTCAATGAAGCGAATTTTTTGATTTTTATATTCAAAATCAACGGCGATGGCATCACGAGTAATGCCAGCTTCAGCCCCAGTAATAAAACGTTCATTGCCCAAAACTTTATTTAAAAAACTTGATTTTCCGGCGTTAGGTTTGCCAATAACGGCGATTTGAAATTGATGCTCTTTATCTTCTTTCTCATTTTCTAAATCATCGATTTCATCATTTTCTTCAACCAAATTTTCATCAATTGATGAATCATTATTTTTTACATTTAATTCGGCAAAAATTTCTTCATATTTTTCAATTTCAGGAGCAATTTTATCGTATAAATCACCAAAGCCTAACTTATGTTCAGCCGAAACGCCAGTAGGCTTACCGAATCCTAATCGATAAAATTCTTTGCCAAAAATTTCTTCATTTAAATTTTCACATTTATTGGCAACTAAAATTGTCGGTTTTTTTATTTTTCGCAACCAATCGGCGAAATAAAAATCGTCATTATTTAAACCCAATTTTCCATCAACAACGAACAAACATAAATCGGCGTCATCGACCGCAAATTGCGTTTGCTCAACCATTCTTTTTTCCAGCGAAGCATCGGTGATTCGATGTTCTAAACCCGCAGTGTCGATGGCGATAAATTCAAGTGGACCAAGCTTTCCACGCGCTTCTTTACGATCGCGAGTAACCCCCGGAGTGTCGTCGGTGATGGCAAAATTTTTGCCGATTAATTTATTAAAAAGCGTTGATTTTCCAACATTTGGTCGCCCTATTATGGCAATTCTAAACATAAATTTAATTCTTGAATGTGATTAATGGACATTAATTATAATGCATTATTTTATTTTAACAACAACGATTTACGCCCTTCCATTTGTTATTGCGACGACTATTTAAAAATTGTTTTTTAGAAATTATTTGACAATTTTTATGATGATTTTTTTGATGTTCGCGATATTTTTTATAAGCAAAATCGCCCGAAAAATATTCTTTAAACTCTTTCAAAATATTTAAAATTTTTTTCATTTTATTTTTTACCAAAAAATATTTTTCGTACCGATTCAAAAATTACAATCCATAAAATTATTAAAAAAAACATTGCGATAAAAGCTACGAGCTGTTGATTAAAAATCATTTTCTCGGCATTGATAATTTGCGTTTCATCGACAATTTGATTGGTAATTAATTTTTCTTTCAAAGCATTTGCCGAAGCCAAAAATCCAATTTTTACATCACTCGAAAATACCTTCATTAAAACCGCCGAAGTCGTTGTAAATGTAATAAAAATTAAGGGTAGGGCAGTGACTAAACAATAAATTTTTCGCTGTTTATTTTTGTAAATAATTACCGTAGCCAAAGTTAAGGCAATGCAAGCCAGCATTTGATTCGACATGCCAAAAAGTGGCCATAAAATATTAACTCCGCCATTGGGGTCAATCACTCCGACATATAAAAAATAGCCCCAGCAACCAACAACCGCAAAGCTCGAAAAAATTCCTGCCAAAGCTGATTCGTGTAATTTTTTATCTCGAAATTTGAGTAAATCTTCAAGCATAAATCTGGCGACGCGGGTTCCGGCATCAAGAGTAGTAAGAATAAAAATCGCTTCAAACATAATAGCAAAATGATACCACATCGCAAGTAAATTTGAACCAAAAGCTGAGGAGAAAATTTTTGCCATTCCGACCGCTAAAGACGGAGCCCCACCTGTTCTTGAATAAAGACTTTTTTCACCCATTTGTGATGCCAAAAGTTCCATTTCTTTACCATCGAGTTGAAAGCCCCAGCTATTGATGGTGGCCACCGCGTCGGCTCCAAGAATGGCAACCGAAGAGTTAATAGCGAAGAAAATTCCCGGATCGAGAACGCAGGCGGCAATTAACGCCATAATTCCAACGAAACCCTCGAGAAGCATACTCCCATAACCCACCAAGCGAATATCATTTTCGCTCGAAATAATTTTTGGAGTCGTTCCCGAAGCCACAAGAGAGTGAAAGCCAGAAATCGCTCCGCATCCAATCGTAATAAATAAAAATGGAAAAATTTTGCCACTAAAAATCGGTCCCGAACCATCGATAAATTTGGTGAGAGCGGGCATTTGGATTTGTGGTTGAAAAATTAATAATGCAATCGCTAACAATAAAATTGTGCCAATTTTTAAAAATGATGAAAGATAATCGCGAGGCGTAAGTAAGAGCCAAACTGGTAAGACCGCCGCCATAAAACCATAAAAAATTATACAAAATGCAATAAATTTTGGACTACGATCGAAGATTTTTGTTAAATTTTCATCATAGTGAATAAGTTTTCCGCCGTAAACCGCAAGCAGGAACAAAATAACACCGACAATGCTGGCTTCAATCACTCCACTTTGTCGAATATGATAAATATAAATTCCAACCAACATCGCAATTGGAATCGTCATCAACACCGTAAAAGAACCCCAAGCGCTATGGGCTAAAGCCTTGACAATCACCAATCCGAGCACGGCGATCAAAATTATAATTATCGCTAAAGTGCCGACCAAAGCACAAATACCAGCGACTTTACCGATTTCATCTTCGATCATTTTGCCGAGCGATTTGCCATCGCGTCGCATCGAACAAAATAAAATTATCATATCTTGAACGGCGCCGGCGAGAACCGATCCAACTAATATCCATAAGGTCCCCGGTAAATATCCAAATTGCGCCGCCAATGTTGGACCGATTAACGGACCCGGTCCCGCAATCGCCGCAAAATGATGTCCAAAAACTACCCATCGATTAGTCGGAACATAATCTTTTCCATCATTTATTTTTTGCGCGGGCGTTAATTTTTTTGGATTAATGTGTAAAATTTTTGTAGCAATCCATAAACTATAAAATCTATAACCAATTAATTGTATGCAAGCAAAAGCGACAATGAACCACAGCGAAGAAATTTTTTCATCTCTGGTGATGGCAATGCCTGCGAAAGCAGATGCACCAAGGATTCCTATAATTATCCACAGCAAATAACGCACAAAAATTTTTTTCATGATATAATTAAATTTTTTATTGAATTTATTTAAAAAACTAATTGAATTTATAGTTATAAAAATGAAAATCAGTTAAAGATTTTTATTTTTAATAAATCATCAATTTAATTTTATTTCAAGAAATTTTAGCTATTTTCATGGCAGATAAAAACAACACATCCAGTTTATTAGAGGCAATAAAAAACAAACTTAGCAAGTTTGATAATAAGCCAAAGCCTGAAAACACTAACTCTCCAGTTAATTATTTTAGCCAAGATTTAAAAAATTCTGAGCTTGATAAAACGTCGGTTGATAAAACTAATATTGGATTAATTTTTGAGACTGAAAAAAAATTAGAAAATATTCGTAGAAAAAATTTAAATCAAAATCTTAATAAACAAAAAGAGATTGATTTAGATCTTGATGATGAAAGTTTAAATGTCAAAAATT
>SXGQ01727340.1_pt1 | contig 75205 bp, 73 predicted proteins | sample 3178371 | NCBI WGS metagenome assembly SXGQ01 (sample SAMN11356859, study PRJNA531348) | freshwater metagenome | isolation source: freshwater sample F1-20 | place: China: Fuxian Lake, Yuxi | collected 2017-12-25 | reverse complement strand
GTGATACTTGCATTTAAGAAATTCATGCCTGGTGAACCAATAAAAAAGCCAACAAATTCATGCTCAGGCTGCAGGAATAAATCTGCAGAACTTCCAGATTGAACCACGCTACCTTCATTCAGAACAACGACTTCATCGGCAAAAGTTAGCGCTTCAGTTTGATCATGCGTTACGTAAACTAAAGTGTGCTTGGTCACTCGGTGCAGCTCTTTCAAACGCCCACGCAGGGTCCATTTGAAGTTCTGGTCAATAACAGTCAATGGCTCATCAAACAAAATTGCTGGAACATCTTTACGGACTAAACCTCGACCCAGACTTACCAACTGCTGTAAGTCTGAACGAAGTCGAAGTGGTCTCTCATCGAGATATTTTGTTAAATCGAGCAATTCAGCAACTTCAGCAATGCGTTTCGAAATTTCATCCTTGCTAATCCCACGATTCTTTAGTGGAAATGCCAAATTTTGACTTACTGTCATAGTGTCGTACAAAACTGGAAACTGAAATACTTGGGCTACATTTCGACGTGCAGTATCAGATTCGGTGACATCGACACCATCGAAATAAACTCGCCCTGATGACGGAGTAATCAAACCCGAAATTATGTTTAGCAAAGTCGTTTTACCACACCCTGATGGGCCTAGTAGTGCAATTGCGTTGCCATCTTTCCAAGTGAGATTCAATGGGTTGAGTGCGTACGTTGTCCCACCGTCGTAGGAGTGCCCGATATTTTCTAGCCTAATTTCAGCCATTTATTTCACCACCCCTGGCGTGAATAAAGTTTCGCCAGTCGCATGATCAAATCCAAAAAGCGCTGAGTGGTCTAAAAATACAGTCAGGTTATGCCCAGGTTGGTATGAATTGGTTCCCTCTAATTCCAAAACGACATCCTCTTGGTCTCCAATATCGACGTGAACGTAAGTCACACTCCCAGTTATCTCTGAAACCTTGACCTTGCCACTTATCGGAATATCATCAGGTGCGTTAGAACTTAACTTCACACAATGTGGACGAATACCTATATTAAATACTCCGCTACTAGGTGCTTTAACTAGCAAACCAACAGCCTGATGTGAACTGCCAGCTATTTCAACTTTGCCATTAGCCGAAGTGGAATTTAGAAGATTTATGGGCGGGTCGCTCATTGCTTGGGCTACCGACAAATTTATTGGATTTGCATACATTTGAAGAGCATCTCCATGCTGCTGCACACGACCTTCTCCTAAGACAACAGTATGTGTTGCCATGTCCAGTGCTTCGATTGGCTCAGCAGTTGAATAAATGACCATCATGTCCGCATCAGCAAATATTCGCTGCAACTCATCACGCAGCTGTTCGCGTAATTTAAAGTCAAGGTTTGCCAATGGCTCATCTAAAAGCACCACATCACTCTTCCGAGATAGCGAGCGCGCTATTGCGACGCGCTGTTGCTGTCCGCCAGACAGTGCTGAAGGTTTGCGGTCAAGAAGAGCAGTAATGCGCAACATTTCGGCTACTTCGTGCACGCGTGACTTAATCTCATCCTTTGTCATCTTTGGCTTTAGGACAGTCAGCGGAGAAGCTATATTGTCGAAAACAGTAAGTGATGGGTAATTGATAAATTGTTGGTAGACGAAAGAAACTGATCGGTCCTTAACGGCCAGATCACCCACATCCACTCCATTTACTTTGATAATTCCAGAGTCTGGCTTAACCAATCCCGCGATCACGCGCATCAACGAAGTCTTGCCAGCCAGGGTTGGTCCAACCAAAACAGTAATACCTGGTGTTGCGGTGAAAGAGATATCTTCCAGGAACACTTCACCATTGTGCATGAGCGAAATGTTCTGCACTTCTAAGGACATTCTGCCTGGCTCCTAACCGGCTGGATTTAGGGAAAGTTAGCACCAAATACCCACTTTATGTAATGCCCAGTTGGTATCAGATCTAGGACCATTCAGGTTACGGGTAGATAACACCTTTTGTAACGTTTTGATAACAGCCACATTTGTAGTTTTCTAAGCCACCGGAGTTTAGATGTTGGCCGATTAGTGGAATAGTCACCCATGAAGTTAGGGGGATTTTTATGAGTTTGTTGGCCATTGATGCTGGCACGACCGGAATAACAGCCCTGGTAGTTAATGAGGGTGGAAAGGTGCTAGCCCGTGGCTACAGCGAATTCCATCAGCATTTCCCACAGCCAGGTTGGGTGGAGCATGATGCGGACGAGATTTGGGCGGCCACTTTGTCAGCTGTGGCAGCGGCACTAGCTAACCATCAGGACTCTATTTCCGCTGTTGGTATCACTAATCAACGTGAAACGGTAATGATTTGGGATAAACAAACATTCAAGGGTCCACGGCGTGGAATTGTTTGGCAGGATAGAAGAACTTCTGAAATTGTTGTGGAATTAAGAAATTCAGGCGTTGAAGAGAAGGTTAAGAATAAGACAGGTCTTGGGCTTGATCCGTATTTTTCTTCTACCAAGTTTTTATGGCTTTCTAGACATGACAAAGAAGTTTGGGCAGGGGTGCTCGCTGGTAAGTATGCAGTGGGAACTGTTGACACTTTCTTGATTTCTCGGATGACTGCAGGCAAGATTCATGTCACTGATGCTTCTAATGCATCCCGCACACAATTAATGGATCTTAGAACTGGAGCTTGGGATGACGAGTTACTGGAACTATTCAACGTTCCAAAACAAGTGCTCCCACAGATTGTTCCGTCTTATGGTGTGGTTGGGCGAACTGAACCTGCGGAATTTCTAGGGCTGAAATTACCAATTGCAGGGATAGCAGGCGACCAACAGTCTGCATTGTTTGGACAAACTGCATTTGATGTTGGTGACTCTAAATGCACTTATGGAACTGGATCGTTCATTTTGTATAACACTGGCTCTGAATTTAAGATTTCAGAGCGTGGCCTATTAACCACAATTGCCTGGCAAGAACCAAATGGTGATATCACATACGCACTCGAAGGTGCCGTCTTTGTAACGGGAGCTGCAGTGCAGTGGCTGCGAGATGGTTTAGGAATAATCAAAAAGGCTGCCGATGTGGAAAGCTTGGCAGCATCTGTCACTTCAACAGATGGTGTGGTCTTTGTGCCGGCACTTTCTGGATTAGGGGCTCCCTATTGGGACCCATATGCCCGTGGCTCTATTCATGGCATAACTCGAGGAACCACTGCCGCTCATATTGCGCGCGCCACATTGGAGGCTATTGCTTTTCAGGTGAGAGATGTCGTTGATGCGATGGTTAAAGATACGATGAAACCTCTGGGACAACTTAGAGTGGATGGTGGAGCTTCAGTCAATAACTTATTGATGCAGATGCAGGCAGATATCTTGAAGGTGCCAGTGGTTCGTGGTTTGGCTTTAGAAGCTACTGGCATTGGAGCGGCCTTCTTGGCAGGGTTAGGCACTGGGGTATGGGCAGATAAGAATGAGTTGCGTAGCAGTATTGAGATTGATCGCGAGTTTATTCCTGAATCTAGGGATGAATGGGAGTATGTTCGCTGGAAGAGAGCAGTTCAGCGCTCTCAAAACTGGGTAGAACGTGGAGCTAATTGAGCGAGGTCAAACCCGAAAGAAACCTGGCGCTTGAACTCGTTCGGGTTACCGAAGCTGCAGCTTTAGCGGCAGCTCCATGGGTAGGTCGTGGCGACAAAATAAGTGCGGATAATGCCGCGGTTAATGCGATGCGATTTATTCTGGCATCAGTTGATATTGATGGCACCATTGTTATTGGCGAAGGTGAAAAAGATAACGCACCCTGGCTTTATAACGGCGAAAAAGTTGGAAATGGCAAAGGCCCAAAAGTAGATGTAGCGGTTGATCCAATCGATGGAACCTCATTAACTGCGAACGGTCAATTGAATGCACTTTCAGTTATTGCGCTGGCTGATCAAGGAAGTTTGTATTCACCAAAGTCGGTTTTTTACATGAACAAGATCTGTGTTGGTCCAGATGCCAAAGACGCAGTAGACATTGATGCACCAGTAGCTGAAAATTTGAGAAAAGTTGCAATCGCAAAAGAAAAACGTATTTCAGATCTCACCGTCATGCTTCTTAATCGACCTAGAAACGACGAGATGATCAAACAAATTAGATTAGCCGGTGCAAGAATTAGACTAATTCAAGATGGCGACGTTGCTGGTGCTGTTATGGCCGCCAGACCAAATACTGGTGTGGATTTAATGATGGGAATTGGTGGCACTCCAGAAGGAGTTATCGCTGCTTGCGCCATGCTAACTCTTGGTGGAACTTTGCAGGGCCGACTTGCACCTCAACTTGAAGATGAAAAGCGTAATGCTGCAGCTGAAGGATTAGATCTTAAGCAGGTTTTACATACTCATGATTTGGTCAAGTCTCAAAATAGTTTTTTCGCTGCAACTGGAATCACTGATGGTGAACTCTTAATGGGCGTTCGATATGAAGCAACTGGCGCCACCACACAATCAATAGCCTTGAGGTCACGATCGGGAACTGTCCGAATTGTTAATGGCGAGCATCGCCCAGAAAAGTTAGTTGGATTACTGAACTCAATTGGTTGAGGTTTACTCAATCACAATTACTGGGGTGCCAACCTTTGCAAAGTCATAAAGTAATTTTGCATTACTAAGTCTTTGCCGCACACAACCATCCGATAAGCGTTGCCCTAGCTGAGCTTCCGATTGGGCGTAGGTGCCATCTCTCAACAGGGGTAGGTCATGGAATCCAATGTTTGAGTTCTTTCCTTTTTGAAAACGGACCATATAGTTCATAGTCGCATTACCAAGATACGAGGTTGTTTTTCTTGACTTTGAAAATACTTTGTAAGTGCCAGCATTGTGGTGCTCTGGGTATTTACTTCCAGAAACAAGATAAGTATGTACAACAGATTTAGTCTCGTTTACTAGCCATACACGCTGTTGAGATAAGTCAAAAACTATTCGATCACCAGTACCAGTGTTTGTGGGTCCAAGAGCGTTAGCACCTGTAGAAGCAGTAATTAATAACAAAGAAAGAGTCACGATCAGGCACTTGCGCATGTGTAAATCATGCCATGACTCAAAACTTGGGGGAGGTTGCCTTACCGCTAAATTAGGTCAATGGCTCGCACATTGGTGATCACGAATGATTTTCCACCTCGCAAAGGGGGAATTCAGACATTTGTGCAACAACTTGTTGGAGAGATGTATTCAAAGTCGTTCGTGGTGTTCACCTCAAATTGGCCTGGTTCCAGCGAATTTGATAAAGCGCAAAATTATGAAGTGGTTAGAACTAACACTAAAGTGCTATTACCTTGGCCTTGGCAGATTAGGCGCGCTAAAGAACTAGCTCACCTATACGACTGCGACACTGTTTTATTCGGGGCACTAGCACCTTTAGGGTTAATGAGTCACGCCCTAAGGCGCGGTGGCAAAATCAAACGCGTGGTTGCTTTGACTCATGGTCATGAAGCTGGTTGGGCTACATTGCCAGTGATGCGCAGATTGTTGACAGCTAGTGGTAAATATGTTGATCGAGTAACTTTTTTAACTGGCTTTACTGAATCTAAGATTCGAAAGCGCCTGCGTGCTGACCTTTCATTCGCAAAACTAACTCCAGGTGTTGATTCAAAATTATTTGCACCAGTTAGCACCGATCTAAAGTCACAATTAAGAAAGAAACATGGAATTGGACCGGGCTTAGTAATTCTTGGAGTTTCTCGATTAATGAAACGCAAAGGCTTTGATTCGTTAATTGAACTCTTGGCTGAGATTGAAGATGACTACCCAACTTTGGAGTTAGTGATTGCTGGGGGTGGACCTGATAAGAAACGTTTGTTAAAGCTTGCCAAACGATTGGACGTGCTGGCTAAAGTCAAATTCATCAGACCGCTAAATTTTGAACAATTGCCAGAGATATACGCAACAGCTGATATTTTTGCAATGCCTTGTCGAACGAGAAATTTTGGTTTGGATGTTGAAGGCTTTGGAATTGTTTATCTGGAAGCCGCTGCCACAGGTTTACCGGTGATTGCAGGTAATAGTGGAGGCGCGCCAGAAGCGATTGTTGATGGAGAGACTGGATATGTAGTTTCAAGGGAAGCATTGAAATCGCGCGTGTTAGAACTATTAGATGACCCGATGTTGCGAAAATCTATGGGGGACGCTGGTAGACAACGAGTTATCACCGATTTTCGAATTAACCAAAGGGGGGAGCAGCTGCGCGCCCTATTGGGTTAGAGTGCTCGAATGAGTTCTGTGACCCAGGCCCAGATTTTGGTGGCTGCCCCCGCTGACCAGGTATTTTCGGTTTTGACCGACCTACCCTCCTACCCAACTTGGTCTTCATTTGATGAAGTTTTCGTGTTAGATCGTGATTTTGCAGGCCGCGCCACTAAGGCTTGCTTTGAGATTTCCCGCAGCAGTTTTAAAGATTCCTTCACTATCAGCATCGACTATCCAGATAAATTCACAATGAGATGGGAGTTAATCAACGGTGTGAACTTGAAATCTCTGCATGGAGGGTACTTAGTCAAAGTTGTTGATGAAAACTCCAGTAACGTTCAATACGATGTTGACCTTACTTTAAAGAACCCGTTGCTTAACGCTATGAGAAAGTCTGCTGAAAAGCAGATGGTTGATGCAGCTCTAAACCAATTGAAAACCAAAGTAGAGTCAAAGGAATGAATTACACAATTGGAATTGATGTTGGTGGCACCAAGATTGCTGGTGGGATAGTTGATAGTGAAGGCAAGATCGTGTCTAGAGTTCGCAGGAGCGCTCCAGCACAAGATTCAGATTTGATGCTTGCCGCAATTGCCGAAGTTATTAATGAACTTAGCGCTCAGCAGGAAACTACTGGAGTCGGTATTGCGCTAGCTGGATTTATGGACAAAGAGCGAAACCGAATGCGATTGTCTCCAAATGTTGCTTGGCGAGACATTGAGATTAGATCAGCAATTGAAAGTAAAGTTGGCAAACCAGTAATCATTGAAAATGATGCCAATGCCGCAGCCTGGGGAGAGTTTAGGTTTGGAGGCGGCGCAGAAGCAGACAGCATGGTGATGCTAACCATTGGAACAGGATTGGGTAGCGGTGTCATCATCGATGGACAGTTGTTAATTGGTGCACATGGCATTGGTGCAGAGTGCGGACATTTTAAAGTGAAACCTGATGGGCAGCTATGTGGTTGCGGTCAACGCGGCTGCTTGGAGCAATACGCGTCAGGACAAGCTATCACTCGAAATGCACGAGTGTTTGTAGCCAGTGGAACCCCTGCAGCACAACCGTTATTAGATGCTTGTGGCCAAGATCCAACTACTTTAACTGGAGCGATGGTCACCGAAACTGCACAAAAAGGTGACCCAGCCTCTATTTCGATTTTGGCTGAGGCCGGCAAATGGTTAGGGTTTGGGATGTCCACAATTGCCGCAATTTTGGATCCAGAGATGTTTGTGGTTGGTGGGGGTGGCGGGGATGCAGGCGAACTAATTTTGGCCCCTGCTCGAGTTGAGTTTGAGTTAAAGCTGCCTGCTCGCGAACATAGACCAATTGCCAAAATCACAGCTGCAACATTAGGTAATGATGCTGGCATCATCGGCGCAGCGGACCTTGCGAGGAAATTATGAGAAAACTTTGGCTTGTACTGCTAACAACTATTTTGGTTGCCTGTTCAAACAATGACGCCTTGAATGTGCAAGTAGAGAAAAATGAAAGTAAACCGATAATTCTTGGCACTGATGTCTATGTAATTATCGATAATAAAGCTGATGAAAGAACTCTCGAAGCAATGACCAGAGCAGCTCGCGAGGCAGGCGAGCGATTCGGCTTTGAGATTAAAGTGATTCAGCCTACTGGCGCTGATGACTTAGTAAAGCAGATAAATTCACTCAAAGGGATTACGGGAATTGGTGGCGCTGTGATTGCTGCAAAGGGAGTTCCAGCAGGGGAAGCGATAGCTGAACTGGCTTCCACGGGAATTCCTATTGTTGGCATCGGCACAAACTCTGCGGCCGTTCTGCCTTATGGTGGCATTGGATTTGTTGGTGTGACCGATGAAGGAATTGGAAAGGCAATTGCTCTTAAATTTAAAGCACTAGGACTGAAAAAACTGATCTGTGTCGCCACCCAGGGTAAAGACTCTGAGCGCGAGCAGCGAATTTGTGGCTCAGTTGCAGATTATCTGTCTGGTGTGGAAACTGTTTCTGTAAAGGTGACAAATAAGAACTCACCAGAAATACTCAGAAAAGCTATTGCAGGTGATAAGGAGATTGACTGCATGCTAGTTATGAATACAGCCTTGATGAGTACGGTGAACCAGACAAAAGGTCTGATAACTCGTGATTTATCAGTGGGGCTTATTGGATACGAAGAGTCTCGCGAGAGGGAAGTTCGTTCTGGAGAGTTGTTGTTTATGACAGATAATCAGGATGCCATGCAGGCTAGATACGCCGTAGACATGTTGGGAACTTTCACAACCACCGCTGGCATCATTGGAAATGGAACACCAGTTCTGACTGGGCCAGACATTGTGACTGCAGCCAAAGTTGATGCAGTGTCACTTTCTCGGAAAGACTTTAATCGCTAGCGAAGGTTTTTCTTAGAGTTAATGAAGTTCACAGAGTGCTTGAAAATTAGATCGGCATCATGATCCAAGGTGGCCACATGAAATGAATTCTCAAGATAGATTACTTCCTTGTGAACTGGCGGGGTCGAGATGTGATTCAAGATCCAGTTAGGATTCTTATTTGAAACCACATGATCTTGGTTTGAGCTAAAAATCAAAGTTGGTGATGTCACTAAATGCATCCCTTTTTGGACATCACCATTTAGGTCCAACATAGAAGCAGCTGCAACTACTGGAGTTTTATTGTAGGCAAATTCATTTACCCCAGGCTTGGCAATATCGTTTCCAACTGCAGGAACCGATTTAATAACATTTCCTAATAATGGAGCCAGATGCAAGAGTTTGTTTTTAACAAAAATTGAAGGATTTACAAGAATCAATCCATTTGTCTGGCTCTGATGTTGCGCAAGTCGAAGCGCTAACACACCACCCATGGACAAGCCTGCAATAAAGATTTGCTTACAATCTTTGGCGAGCTTCAAGTATGAGATTTGCGCTGCTGCATACCATTGATGCCAAGTGGTTCTGTTTAATTCCTGCCAAGAAGTTCCATGACCAGGTAGCAATGGCATTTCAATTGAAAAATTGTTTTGAATTAGGTGTTCGGCCCAAGGTCGAAGAGATGCTGGGGAGCCAGTAAATCCATGGACTAGCAAGACGCCAATATCTGAACTACGAGAACTCATGGCAGCAACTTCTTGGCTCATCTCACCCTTTCTAGGCTATTCCGCCATCGTAGAGTGGGGGGCTTTGCCTGTCAGCACTTTAGAGCGTAGTTTTACACCGTGGCAATTGATGACGAGCGCTTAGAAACTCCCATTTACTGGCTGTTGCGCTATGGCTCTCTAGGACCGCTGATTAATCTTGTCTACACCCCCTGGGTAGAAGGCGCTGAGAACATCCCAACCAGTGGTGCGGCAATTTTGGCTCCCAACCACATATCTTTTATGGATTCGATGGTGGTGCCACTGGCAACCTCTCGCAGAGTTACATTTTTGGCAAAGGCCGAATATTTCGAAGGTAAGGGCTTAAAAGGAATGTTGATTCGCAATTTTTTCCGGAGTGCAGGTCAAATTCCAGTTGAACGAGGCACTGCTCGAGCGCATACAGCTCTTTCGGCTGCATCTAAAGTTCTAAAGACGGGCGGTCTAATTGCGATTTATCCAGAGGGAACTAGATCTCCAACTGGCTTGCTATACAAAGGTAGGACCGGCGTTGCCAGATTGGCCCTGGAGAACCATGTGCCAGTTATTCCAATTGGAATTCATGGCACCAGAGAAATCCAGCCCCCCGAGCGCAATATGCCAAAACTAGGCAGAGTGGGTCTTCGAATTGGTAAACCATTGGATTTCAGTAAATATCAAGATCAAAAGGATGATCGTCTTGTACTTCGAACAATCACTGATGAAATTATGCAAAATATCAAAGAACTAAGTGAGAGCCAGTATGTGGATATGTACGCAGAGGAAGCACGCCGCTTGATCGCGCAAGAGAAACGCTCTAAGCACAAAGACGCTAAGACCGAAGGCTAAATCGGGGTCGCGCTCAAATCAGGGCCGGCAGCGTCTACCCTTTACCCCACAACCTAGGAGGCACTAATGCCAAACTTGAAGCCAATGGAACTGCTGATCATCTTGGCTGTTCTGATCTTGCTTTTTGGAGCAAAAAAGTTGCCTGATGCTGCTCGTGGTTTGGGGCGCTCACTTCGCATTTTTAAGGCTGAAGTAAAGGCACAAGACAAAGATCTTGACGAGGGCGATAAACCTGAGTCTGTCAAGTAATTTTTAAATTAGTAAATGCTCTCTAAGCGAAAGCGCCGTAACCAAAATAACGGTGAAATGACGCTAAACGATCACTTGCGTGAACTCCGATCAAGAGTGTTTGTCGTTGTGGTTTTCTTAAGTGTTGCAACTTTGTTTGGTTGGTTTATCTATGATTTCACTTTTTCAATTCTCAAGAATCCCCTAGATGCGGCAATTGCTGAAGCTACAAAAGACGGTCAAGATATCGGACTTGTTTTGTCTGGAGTAGCGGATGCCTTCACATTACAGTTGAAAATTTCAGCAACATTTGGTTTGTTAATTACTGCCCCAGTGTGGTTATGGCATCTTTGGCGTTTCATTACTCCTGGCTTAAAGAAAAATGAACGAAGATATGGATTGTTATTTCTAGCAACTTCAATCCCTTTATTTTTTCTAGGTGTATTGCTGGCTTATTCGGTACTACCAATAGCGATGCAGTTATTACTCGGCTTTACACCGCAAGGGGTATCAAACCTTTTGCCAGTTGATGTTTACCTATCATTTTTTCTAAGAACTCTATTGGTTTTTGGTATTGGGTTTTTAACCCCCGTTGTTTTAGTTATGTTGACAATTGCAGATGTAGTTTCAGGAAAAACTATGTTGGGCTGGTGGCGTCAAATTGTGATGGGTGTGGTTTTGTTTGGAGCAGTTGCCACACCTACAGGAGATCCTCTAAATATGATCCTGCTTGCCGGGCCAATGTTGGTCTTGGTATTTGCAGCAATCTTGATTGGTTTGTTGATTGATAAACGTCGCGGAAAATCTAATGAATGGTCTGATTCCTTGTCTGACGATGAGGCCTCGCCACTATAAAACTGGCCCTCTAATACGCTTGTCCCATGCCTGAAATCAAGTGGTCCAATTTACCCGCTGCTCAACAGCCAACTTGGCCAAATCAAGACGAGTTGATGAAGGCTCGGGCCGAACTGGCCACGCTACCTCCACTGGTGTTTGCGGGCGAGTGTGACCAGTTGAAGCTGTCTCTAGGGAAAGCCGCTTTGGGGAAAGCTTTTGTTCTGACTGCTGGTGACTGTGCTGAAACTTTTAAGCACAACACCGCTGACTCAATTCGTGGCAGATTGCGCACTGTTTTGCAGATGGCAGTTGTGCTCACTTATGGCTCTACTTTGCCGGTCATAAAAATTGGCCGTATTGCTGGTCAATACTTTAAGCCGCGCTCAGGAGATACCGAAACAATTGATGGTCAAACACTGCCGGCATACCGAGGTGATGCAGTAAACGACATTGAATTTAACGAAGATTCGCGAACACCAGATCCATGGAGACTAGTTAAGGCTTATCACGCATCAAGTGCTGCATTGAATTTGGTTCGTGCATTTACGCAAGGAGGGTATGCAGACTTAAGGCAGGTGCATTCCTGGAACCAAGATTTCGTTAAGGAGACTGCAACTGGTGAGAAATATGAAAAACTAGCTTCAGATATTGATCGGGCCTTAGCGTTTATGGAAGCATGTGGAGTGGATCCAGCCGAATTTCGAACTGTTGATTTCTACTCAAGCCACGAAGCCTTAGTCCTAGATTATGAACAGCCAATGACTCGCGTAGATTCTCGAACAGGCAATCTGTATGACGTGAGTGCTCATTATGTTTGGGTTGGTGAGCGCACCCGACAACTTGATGGAGCTCACGTTGATTTTGCTTCTAAAATTAACAATCCAATTGGTATCAAAGTTGGCCCAACTACTACCGCCAAAGATATCGAAGCTTTGTTATCTAAATTAGATCCAGATAAAGAGCCAGGCAGGTTGAGTTTTATCGCACGAATGGGTGTCTCTAAAGTCGAATCGGTATTGCCAATCTTGATTCAGGCATCATTCAAAAATGGGCACATCCCACTTTGGATCTGCGACCCCATGCATGGAAATACTCAAACAACTCCATCTGGCCATAAGACCAGAGATTTTAATGATGTGGTTGGGGAGGTAGTTGCCTTCTTTAAAGTTTGCAAGAACCTAGGAAAACATCCTGGTGGTATACATATCGAGTTAACTGGAGATGATGTCACCGAATGCTTAGGTGGGATGGAAGAGCTTCTTGCAGCAGACTTGCCAACTCGATATGAGACAGCCTGCGACCCAAGACTTAATCGAGTTCAATCTCTTGAATTAGCATTTCGTGTTTCGGAGATGCTCAAACTTAGGTGAGCCTGATGTTGATTGCCAAAACATACAAAGTTCTAGGTATGAACTTTAGCGTGATTGCTAAGCAAGAGCTGAAAAAAGTAATTGTCTTGACGAGTGGATTCACATCAATAGCCGCCCTAGCAAAATCAAGTAATTTACGTAATATCAAGAAAGTTAACAGCATCCCTGAGGTATCCAAGGCAATCGATGACTGGATCAAGGGAGACCTATCAACTATAACTAATGTGAAAGTTGTACAGACGGGTCCAATATTTTATGCCAATGCATGGAAGCAGATGCGCACGATAAAGCCTGGCAAATTAATTTCTTACACCACCTTAGCAAAAAAGTCAGGCAATAAATTAGCTGTCAGAGCTGCGGGAACTGCCTGTGCTCAGAACAAGATCGCTCTCTTTGTTCCATGTCACCGAATTATTCGCTCTGATGGCAGCATTGGAAATTATGCATATTCAGTTACAACTAAACGAAAGTTACTGGCGCACGAGATCGGGCCGCAGATATCTCTGAAACAAGCATTGCAGAAATAATCAACCCAGCCCCAATTGCGATTGGAGCCGTAATCACATCTTGAACTAACCAAACTGAAAATACTGCACCCCAAACAGGCTCAAGTGTAAATAAAATTGCAGCTCTCACAGCAGAGATTTGGGCTTGGGCCCAAGTTTGAAGTAACAAAGCTAAAGCCCCAGCCCCTGAACCCAAAAAAATCAATTCATCCCAAAGTTCTTCGGGTGGAAACTGTAAAGTGCTAGATCCAAGTGATAGAACAAGACTCATCAAAGTTACTACTAACATCTGCAAAGTGGTCATGGCCCAGGCAATTTCAGTTTTGCCCCATCGACTCAGCAGCGTTATTTGCATGGTCCACATGAGAGCTGTTATTAAGGTAACTGCTTCACCTAAACCAAAGCCCACTCCTTTTAAGGTCATGACCCCCAATCCAGCAGTGGCTATCACAACCGCAACCCAAGCAATTGACTTAATCTGGTTCTTGAAAAGCAATGCCCCAACCAATGGAGTCATAACAACAAACATGCTAGCGATAAATCCGGAAGCAGTAGCAGTTGTATGTTGCAAGCCCCAACTTTGCAGAATGTAGCCAGTTCCCAAAAATGCTCCAATTACTAATCCATAGAGAGCCTGCTGCTTCGTCATCTGAGCCAGAGCCTTCGGTTTAATAGATATTAGGACTAAAACAGCTATTAAGGAGCGAAAAAACATTGCGGGTAACACGTGATATTGATTAACGACTATTTGAGTAATAGAGAAAGAGCTACCCCAAAGTGCTGTTGCTAGCAGCAACGCGCCGGTTGCGAGCAACGGATGCACTTTGGTGGTCATTGAAGTAGCCTAAGCCTTCAATACCGCGGGAGCCTGGTACATGGACAGGCTGAGAGGGCGAATCCAAATTCGCTGACCGTCCAACCAGTCGGGTAATGCCGAATGAGGAGCGAATATGCAAGTTATTTTCACTGCTTGGGAATATCCAGTAACTTTATTGGAACTGTTATCAGTTATTTTCTCAGTAATAGCGATCTATTTGGGCATCCTAGGTACTAGATGGGCATGGCCATTTTGGATTTTAAGCTCAACGCTTTATGGATGGCTATTTCTGGAATTTAACTTAATTGCTAGTGCATCACTGCAATTAGTTTTTATTGCGGCAGCCATCTTTGGTTGGTTTGGTTGGGGACAAAGTGGAGCAAAGCCAAGCCTGCATTCAAATAGAATTAGAGTTTTATTCTTGATATTTGCTCTTTTGAGTTGGTTGATTGTGCACCCATGGCTTCAGGGCCTCGGTGCCGCAGCGACAACTATTGACACATTTATCTTGGTTGGATCTGTCGTGGCTCAGGTATTTATGGTTCAACAGAAAATAGAAGCATGGCCAATCTGGATAATTGTTAATGTAGTTGCAACTTGGCATTATAGTAATCAGGAACTCTATTTCACTGCAGTTTTTTACGCTGGGCTAGTTCTGATGGCGATTCGTGGGTGGCAGCAATGGTTGAAAATGTCTCAAAATTGACCACTTATCTGGAGCTCGCAGATCAGGTTGGTTCACTCTTGCCAAAACTAGGGGAGACAAGATTGCTTCTCATAGATGGTCCAGCAGGAAGTGGCAAAACAACCGCAGCAAATTCTCTAGCATTAATCATGAAGGCTCCAGTTGTTCACCTCGACAGTATTTATGATGGCTGGGAAAACGCTCTTAGTGATGATTTAATCTCAAACCTGCATCGCTGGATTCTGGATCCAATTAGAGCAGGAGGGCTTGGCAGATTTCAACGCTACGACTGGCACGAATCTCAATATTTGGAATGGGTAGAAATACCAAAATCAGATACCTTGATAATCGAAGGAGTTGGGGCGGGGTCTCGTTCATTTAGGAAGTTTTGTTCCCTCTTGATCTGGGTTGAAGTTAGCGCTGAACTAGGGCTGGCGCGAGTTTTGAATCGAGATGGTGCACATTTAGTGGAGCAAATGATCAAATGGCAGGCATCAGAACTCGATTGGCATCAAAAAGAACAGACCAAAGAGAGCGCGGATCTATTAATTGACGGCCAAGGCGATCAAAGCATGGATCCAAATCTAGAATTTAAGTCAGTCTCAAGGTAAGTTCAGATAATGGATCTTGCGAATTTTGGTTATTTAGGCGTCCTGCTCTTTATTGTGTTGGGAACTGTTTGGCTAGAGCCAATCATTGGAGCCCAAGTCCTACGAAAACCTAAACGCTTGGCCTTGTCTTTACTACCTGTTGTATTTTTCTTAGTGTCTTGGGATTTGTATGCCATATCGCAAGGACATTGGTGGTTTAACCAAAGTTTCGTAACTGGGGTTGAACTGCCCGGAAAAATTCCGATTGAAGAGATTTTATTCTTCATAATTACCCCAACCGCGATGATTTATAGCTTTGAAGCGGTAAGGGCGGTTAAACAGTGGCGGGTTGGGGACGAAGGATGACTTACACTCAAATTGCTTTGGCTGCTGCAATTGGTGCAGTAATTTTGGATCTATTCATCCTGCGAACAAGAGTCTTAAAGCTTGGAGTTTGGTGGGTGAGTTATGCCATCGTAATCGGGTTTCAGTTCATTACAAATGGAACTTTAACAGGATTCGCAATTGTCCAATACAGCCCAGACGCTGTAATTGGCAAAAAACTGTATGAACAAACGCCACCATTCATTGGCGATGGCAGACTCTTTTTTGCCCCAGTCGAAGACGTATTCTTTGGATTTGCTATGTGTTTAAGCGCAGTAGTCTTTTGGGTTTATTTTGGTAGCAAAGGCATCCAAAGAGTGCCTGTAAGCAACACAAGTGTTGGGATGCGAGAGCGATTTAAATTCTTAAAGTAGTTTTTACTTTCGAGTTGGCCTGAACTGATACTGCCCGGCAGGACTTCCGACAATGTTGCCATCTTTAAAGATCTCTTTGCCTCGAAGCCAAGTGTTTGTTACTCGTGCAGTCAACTCAAATCCCTCAAATGGCGTGTATTCCTGGGCGGATAGTGAGTCTTCAGCTTTGACTACGTAGGAGACATTTGGATCGACCAACGCTATGTCTGCATCAAACCCAATCTCAATTGCTCCCTTGTGGTGTAAGCCATATCTCTTCGCAACGTTCCAAGAAGATAACTGAGCAATCTTTTGGTAGCTCAAGTTTCTAGACTTGCTTTCAGAAACTAATCCAGCCAGCAGATATTCAGCCCCACCAAAACCAGATTTAGCAACAAAAACATCATCCTTCGGAGCTCCAAATTTCATCTCAGTTTTACAGCAAGCATGATCGCTGACAACCCAATCTATTTCGTCATTGAGCAAAAACTCCCAGAGTGCTTCTACATCAGCTTTAGGTCGCAGCGGTGGATTAACCTTTCCACCAATACCTTTAGAGTTGTTAATATCAGCAAGTAAGTGTCCAATAGTTACTTCTCTGCGGAAGTTGACGTGTGGGAATGCTTTTGCCATCCGAATTGCAGCATCTACAGCCTTAAATGAAGTTAAGTGCAAAAGGTTGATATTTGGTAACTCAGTCTCATGAGCTAAGTAGGACGCAATTGCGATTGCTAGACCTTCAGAGTGTGGAGGTCTAGATAGATGGTAAGCCTCTAGTCCTTTTGCAGTTCCAGCTTCCTCCACCAGCTTGGTGTAAGCAGTCATTATCTCTGCAGTTTCGCAGTGCAAAGACAATGAGATGTCATTTGCATACTGAGGCATTTCGAGTCTGGCAGCTTGAATGGCACGCATCACAAACTCAAAATGTGCAACGTCATACCTTTCGCCCTCGGGAATCATCAAGAAAGAGTTTTGATCTGACGATCTTCCATGAAGCCCGTGACTTCCGTAGAACATAAAAATCTTAAATGAACTAACACCATACTTTTCGATCAGTGCTGGGATCTCAGTTAAATGCTGCTTGCTCATTGGAGCCAAGTGGTAGCTGTAATCTACGTATGCTTTTCCTTCAGACTTGGCGAGTACTTCTGGATAGAAATCCAGGTACGAGCCACCTTTATTCAAGTAATACTGACCTGTCCGCATGTAAGTAATTGCAGTGGTCACGCCGCCTTGTGCGCAGGCCTTGCTTTCTGAAGCTGAATCAAGTTCCAACGGGTTGTAGATGCCCCAATGCTGGTGTCCATCTACTACACCAGGGAAAGCAGTTTTTCCGTTGGCATCGAAAACCTCGCGTGCAGTGGCTGGGTCAGTATTCGCATTTAAAGAAGCAATTTTCCCATCCTTGATCCCAATATCTACCTTTAATGGTTCAGGTTGGTCATGCTTAACGACTGAGACATTCTTAATTAACAGATCTAGGTTGGCCATCGAGCACTCCTACATAGGCATTGGCATGATGTTAGGTGATTACCCACCAAACCCTCTAGTTAGGCACTGTGACAAAGCCAACACCCAATAGTTGAGAACTAATTGACTAAATGTCTGTGAGTAGTTGGGTGAGGTCAGCCAAAGAGGTCAAGTTGGTTGGAAACCCAAAAATAACCTCCGAAATCTTGGCTGCCTGGGCTTGTGAAATGGTGCGCAGAGCATTTGAACTGAATTTAAGTGCTAATTCCTGATCACTTAGAGGGTTATCTGGACCACCGCGATTAACCAAAACTTTCTTGGTGATGCTGCTTCCATCAACAAGGTTGGCGGTCAATATTGCAGGGAATTGAAAAGGGAAGATGTCGTCACATTCTTGGCTGGATACAACATTTACTCTGGCAGCTAGATCCAATATTTCGGCATCTGCTGCCGTTTCATCTTCGAAATCTTCATGGAATAAACCCAACCCATGCTCACGATAAAAAGCAGCAGCAACTGTGTAAGGCCCACTGAATGCAGCGTGATAACCAGATTCAGGTTTGATTTTTGCTGCACGAGGTTCAGCAATAGTTCGCAGCACTGGTGTTGGAACCTGAAGCTCTAAACTTGAAATTTTCTCAGCAGTTAAACCCTCGGCCTTAAGTTGTCTGGCAGCATCAATTCCTGCATGCGTGAAGTGGTTGCAAGGATAAGGTTTAAAAAATAGTCCAGGCAGAACCCATTCAGTGCCTAACTCAGATGTAATTGCATCGAGATTTACTTTGTCACCACAATAAGCTTGCATGAATCCAAATCTGCCCTCGATAACTGTTGGGGGACCTGTTAAGCCGGCCTGTGCTAATTGAGCAGCCACGACTCCACCATGAGCAGCCCAGCCGCAATGAGTTCTTTTAACAGTGCCACCAGTTCGGTTCGCCTCTAGCAAGCCTGCACCCATACTGGCAGCAATTCCAATTGCAGAAGCAATCTGAGAAGCATTTAGATTTAACAACATGGCAGCAGCAGCTGCTGAACCTAAGGTTCCACAAATTGAAGTTGCATGCAGTCCACGCTCAAAGAAAACTGAATTACCAAGCTCCTGATCGTAGCCGGCCATTCCTAAACGACAGGTAACTTCAATTCCAACTGTGATTGCATCTAATAATTGTGTTGGAGTTGAATTCATGGCACTAGCAACAGCCAAGGCCGCTGGCACAACCGAAGCACTTGGATGCAACACGGATGGCAAGTGAGTGTCATCAAAATCCATCGCATGCGCCAGGGTGCCATTTAGAAGTGCGCTGGAGGCCGCAGGCATCTTGCCAACACCAATTCCAACTGCCACAAGAGGCCCACCCCAAGCAGCAACAACATTCTGCACAATCTTTCCAGCAGATTCATCTTTAGCAGCAAGGCTATTACCAATTACATCGAGCAATCTACGAGCAGCCTCACGGCGAAGTGAATCGGGCAAGCCAGATTTTGTAACTTGAAAGGCTAGCGAACCTAACTGTTCAACAATTGTGGTCATTATCAAATTACCGCAAGAGGTCTAACGGGCGAGCCGGTACCACCAACAATTTTTAGGGGAGCCAAGATAAATAAAAATTCAGTGAGACCTGCTTTGTGCGCAGGCTCTAGATACATATGTTCAATGATATGAATTCCTGCATCAACCAAGAGAACTCGATGCACTGGCAAAGTGCTGTGCCCAGCACCAGGAGCGATGTGTTCAAATGCTGTTGTGTCAGAACCTGTAACAGTTATTTTCTTTGAGGCTAACCATTCTCCAGCTGTGACATCAATTCCTGGAACACCAGAGTCATGACCAATGTATGTCTTGCCATCTTTAGCAAAATAGCTTCCCCAACCTGAGCGAATGATGATTGCGTCACCTGGTTGGATCTCAACCGAGATAGCGGCAGCTTGATTCTCGAGGTCAGCTTTAGTTATTGCATATCCACCTGGCAGCACATCAACGCCCTTGAGTTTGGCTATGTCGAGAAATATTCCTCGACTAACAACAGGCTGCATCTGATCAATTCCATGCGATACAAATTTTCCATTTTGGAAACAATCGGAAACAGATACATTTCCATGCAATTTTCCATCCTGGGACACGTGAGCTAGGGCATCGACGTGAGTGCCAACGTGGCCGCCAGTCACGATCATTTCGTTAGCAGCTGAGCCACCATCGCTTCGAACCATATCGCCATGGCGACGAAGATAGGAAAGTCGAAATTCTGGGTGATTTGGTGACACTGGCATTCCGGCATAGAGCGGTTGAGCTAAATCTATGATTGTTGAGCCTTTGCTAATCGCTGAAACTAAAGGACTGGTCACTTAGACTCCTAGTTTTCATTTATCTGATTGAAAATTGCCACCTGAAACTGCGCGTAGTGAATATTAGCGGGATCGAGTAGATCACCATTAGGAAGTGCCATTACAGAGTTCCCAGTTTTTTGCATTTCTTGGTAAACCTCAAGGAGCTCTCGTGCCTGGTCAACTTCCTCGAGTGTTGGAGTGAAAGTTTCATTGACAATATCAATTTGAGTTGGGTGAATGATCGATCTACCAAAAAAACCTGATTTCTTGGCTTGCTGTGTCGATATTCGTAATCCATCTAGATCCTTGGTATTAGGAAAAACCGACTGGGAAGGTTGTTTTAATCCAGCAGCCCTAGCTGCTACCACAATTGCATTTCTACAAAACTGCATTACTTCGTCATCTTCTACCCGTAAATCAGATTGCAGATCAGCCTCACCCAGCGATAGTGCAGTAACCCTCGGATTACTCGTAGCCATAGCAAGTGCGTTTGAAACACCTTTGGCAGATTCAATCAGTAAATGTATTTGAGCTGCACAGTCATTTTTGGCAAGTGCATTAGCAACTAAATGGACGGTATCAGTTGATGCAACCTTTGGTACTCGCACTCCAACTAAATTTGGGCTGCTAATCGCGTCAATATCTTTAAGCCCCCATGTGCCATGTGGGTCATTTATCCGAACCAAAATGGGTTTAGGGGTTGGACTGCCAAGCAGTTCTGAAATGAAATCACGCGCTTGAGATTTCATATCATGATGTACTGCATCTTCTAAGTCAACAACAACGCAATCAGCTTTTGAGTTTAAAGCCTTCAATACTAATTCCGGCTTACTAGCAGGTGCGTAAAGATAACTTCTGTAAAATTGGCCAACAGTCATAAGTTAGGCAATACCTTTCTGCTTAAGTTCAGTTAGCTCGCTTGTAGAGACACCATATTTCCCCAAAACTTCAGCAGTGTGCTTACCAAGACTTGGTCCTGCAGATGTAATTTCACCGGGGGTTGAGGAGAGTCTGAACAAAATATTTTGCATCTTGATTGGGCCAAGCTCATCGTCCTGCACAGTTTTGATGGTGCCAAGTGCTGCAAACTGCTCATCTTTAAAGATGTCAGTTATGTCATAAATTGGAGCAACTGCCGCTTCAGCCTTTTCAAATTCGGAAATTACTTCAGCTCTAGTTCTAAGCTTGATCCAACTGCCAACCGCCTCATCTAGTTCATCTGCGTGTTTAGCACGCTCGGCACCTGAGGCAAACCAAGGTTCGTTGACTAATTCTGGTCGCCCAACTAAATGCATAACTCGCTCAGCAATTGTTTGAGCACTAGTTGAGATAGCAACCCACTTACCGTCTTTAGTTTCATAAGTGTTTCTCGGGGCATTATTGCTGGAGCGATTACCCCTGCGTTCTTGAATCTCCCCCAACTGATCGTAGGCAATAACTTGTGGGCCAAGCACTGTCAGAATCGGCTCAATAATTGCAAGGTCAATTACTTGACCCTTTCCAGTAATTGTTCGGGCATTAAGTGCTGTCATGATTGCGAATGCAGTGGTGAGTGCTGATATGCCATCTGCCAAACCAAATGGCGGCAAAGTTGGAGGGCCATCAGGTGTTCCAGTTATTGAAGCAAATCCACTCATGGCTTCAGCTAAGGTTCCAAAACCTGGTCTAGTTGCATAAGGACCAATTTGACCAAAGCCAGTAACTCGAGCCAACACAAGTTTAGGATTGATCTTAGATAACTCTTCGTAACTTAATCCCCATTTTTCTAACGTTCCTGGCCTGAAGTTCTCAATCAGGACATCAGCATCAGCAATCATGCGCTTGAATATTTCTTGTCCTTCTGGCGAGCCCAAATACAAAGTTACTGATTTTTTATTTCTGGCCAACATCTTCCACCACAAGCCAACTCCATTTCTGCTGGAACCATGTGTTCGAACTGGGTCGCCATTCTTTGGGTGTTCGATCTTGATTACTTCTGCACCAAAGTCGGCAAGCATGGTGGCCGCCATTGGCCCGGCAAATAAAGTTGCGATGTCTATCACTTTTATATTTTCCAGGGCCTGGGTCATCGGCGGATTCTCCTCACGAAACTATCGCTCTGGGCCAAAGCGTAGTCCCACCAAAGTTCTGGGCAGGATTGTCTTGCTGGAAAACCTAATTATTTGAGAGTATGGTCACGGCCTTGACCCAAGGAGACTTATGCGACTGCTCTCAATTACTCCAATCACCGTAACTGAAACTGAGCTTGCTCGACGACAAGCAAGATATGACAAGTTTGCGCCAACTGGGCTTATAGTGGAATTAAGGAACTTAAACCAACCAGCACCAAGAGCCTTAGATCAGCAGTCTGATGTTATTGAAAGCGATACCTGCCTTGCTCGAGATTTGGAAGCAATGGACTTAACCAGATTCGATGCAGTACTACCTGATTGCGTGCTTGATCCCGGATTTAGACAAAATCAAGATCCACTAATTGTTGGCATGCTGGAAAGTGTCGTTTCTCACCTTGCATCTGCTGGTCACAAAATTGGTGCAGTAACTAGAAACCCTGCTATTGGAGCAGAGTTGGTTAGACGGATTAGTGAATATGGTTTCGACAAGGAATTTGTTGGCTTGGAAGTATTGAATTTAAGCTTTGATGCAATTAGCGACGATGCTACTTGGAACAGCGCTCTTCGTAGGGCATTGGTTGCACTCGAAGCAAAGGGCGCAACTGCTGTAATTAATGGCTGCTCAGCTGTAGATGTTGATGAGAGTGGCTTGAAGCTCAAAGTTGTTGATCCAACTGAATTAGCCCTTAAATTAATTGCAGATAGAAAAGTGCAGTTGAGTTGAAACCATACGATCTAATAGTTGCAGGAGCAGGTGGCGGCTTAATTGGTGCAATAAAAGCAGCTCAACTTGGCTTAAATGTATTGCTGATTGATGCTTCAGATGACTTTATTGAAAGTTGCAACACATCGAGAACCACTGGGATGTTCCCAGGTGCTGGAACACGTTGGCAGAAAAATCAGGGGATAATTGATTCACCTGAGCTCTTTACTAAAGACATAATGAAGAAAACTAAGAATTCTGCAGACCCGATTGCAACCAAAGCTTTAACTGAAGTGAGCGTTGAATTACTTGAGTGGATGGCTGACTCATTGGAAGTTCCATGGGAATTAGTAACTGACTTTCATTACCCAGGGCACTCGGTAGATCGATGTCTAACTGTTAAGGGGCGAAAAGGCCATGAAGTAATGAGACCTATTTGGGCCAAAGCTCAGCAAGATAAGAAATTTGATTTTAAACCAAGTACCCGACTAGTAGATGTGGTTCTAATAAACGGCCAAGTTCATGCTGCCGTGGTTGAGGCAAAGGATGGAACCCGAACTAATATCGAAACTAAGAATTTGCTTCTAGCCACAAATGGCTACGCAGCCAACAAAGAACTAGTAGCAAAATACAATGCAGAGATTTCGGATGCTTATTACCACGGGTCACCGCATTCTATGGGCGAGGCTTTGGAGATTGGCACCAAGCACGGAGCAGCGATGGGATTTTTAGATGCCTATCAAGGGCACGCTGCAATAGCTGCTCATGCGAATACATTAGTTGGCTGGGCAACTGTGATGCAGGGCGGATTTATTGTTAATCTAGACGGAATTAGATTTGGAGACGAATCAGCAGGTTACTCTGAATACGCAGCAATCTTATCTAAACAAGAAAATAGCACTGGCTGGTTGATTATTGACCGCGATATTCATGATGGCTCAATGTCTTTCAAGGAGTTTGAGGTAACTGTTAAGAGCGGTGCAATTGTTTGGGCTGATTCAGTCGATGAGCTGGCTTCAAAAATTGGAGTACCTTCCTCGAGTTTAGAGATGGAAGTTGCTAATGCAACTGCGGTGTTTGAGAAAACTACTGAAGACAGATTTGGCAGGAAGACTTTTGAAAAAGTGTTGAAAGCACCATTTGGGGCAATCAAACTGCGTCCTTCTTTGTTTCACACTCAAGGTGGCTTGGTTGTAAATGGCGTTGGAGCAGTAATTGATAAGCAATCAAAGCCAATTTCAGGCTTGTATGCCGCTGGTGGAGCAGCAATTGGAATTTCAGGTCATGGATCAGATGGCTACCTAGCCGGTAATGGTTTGTTAGCTGCCTTTGGATTTGCTTATTTAGCGGCCAAAGAAATTGCTGCAAAATCCCAAAACTAGTTCAATACACCCAGCTCAGCAAAATCGTTCCAAACCATCTGCTCAACAATTAATCCATTTTCAATAATGAAAACATCCACATAACGAACACCCTCAAATGCTTTACCTGACAAGTTTTCACCGTATAAAGTGCCCAGCGAAGTAACGGTTGTTTGGCTGCCGTTAACCCCAACAAAATAGCGTTCACGATGCTTGCGAACCCAGTTGTATCTACCTTTGGCGTTTGCCACCATCTCAGCTAGATTCTCAAATCTACGGGCGCCAGGAAATTCAATCTTGCATCCCTTTGCCATCATGGCTTGTGCTTCTTCTAATTTTCGATCTTCATTTAGTTGAAGAAATTTATCAATCATTGCTGCCGCGTCCATGGGTCTCCTTTAGTGTTGTTCGATGTTTGCTAATGCTAGATCCAAATCTAAGAAAGTTCCAACCGCTTGTCCTTCATAGATTGCCTCAGTAGCAGTCCTTGGTGAAAGGGCATCGCCAATGATGTGCACTTTGGTGTTTTGATTTGCAGTTACTGATTGATAAATCTCATCTTGTGAGAACCTTGAACCACAATCAATTACTTGGATGCAATTGCTTACCAGAGTCATTTCTGAATTCAATGAGTTTGAAATGGTAAGAATTTCGTTTGTTATCTCTATTTTTGAGCTCAGATACACACGCACTCCCAGCTCTTTTAGCCTTGGAATGAGGGCTAACTTTGAGTACATTGTAATTTGCCCAAATAAACTGGCCGTTGGGGATATCAAATAAACTTGGAAACCATTAGTTGCTAATTCTTCAGCGATTGAGCCTGCTATCCAGCTTCCTTCTTCATCCAAGACCACAACAGATTGATTCGGGTTACCTTTAATGTTTGCAAACTTAGCGATAGCCTGTAAAGGTGTGATGACTTCAATACCTACCCCAAAATTCCTTGGTGCAAAGTCAGAGCCAGTTGCAACGATAATTTGGTCATACTGGTCATAAATCTCAGATAAGTCTGAAACTTTGGTATTTAACTTAATTTTCACATTGGATTTACTGAGGTCTCTTATCAGGTCCTGCACCAATAACCCAAATCGCTCGCGCTTTTTAAGCTTTGCGGCGACAGCAACTTGGCCACCTAAAGTTGCAGATGCCTCAAGTAAAGTTACCTGATGGCCTGCTTCACTTGCAGCTACTGCGGCTTTCATGCCAGCGGGGCCACCGCCAATAATCAATACCTTCCGTGATGCTTTAGGTCTCATCCGTATCTCGCGCCAGATGCGTTCTGCTCCAACCTCAGGGTTAACTACACAAGAGATTGGCAAACTCTTTTCGACACGTCCTATACACTCTTGATTACAAGCTATACACGACCTTACATCTAATTCTCGATTTTGTTTGAATTTAGAAACTAAATCTGGATCAGCAATATGTGGTCTTGCTAACCCAACAAGGTCTGCTTCGTTGTTTTCCAATAATTCCTGAGCTTCAGTTAACGTGTCTAATCTGCAAACTGCTAGCACTGCAAGATTAGGAAAAGCGGACTTAAAAATTCCTGCGTGATGACGATACGGAGCATGACCAAAATTCATATCCGCAAACTGGCTTGGTAGGGTCCAGGATCCGTGATAAGCAGAGTGACTCACATGTACGAAACCTAAATCAAATTTTTGGAGCAACAAATCAACGATTTCGACCATCTGACTTGGATCTAGACCATTAGGTAAGAATTCATCGGCACTTATTCGAATTCCAACTACAAAATCTGGGACAGATTTGATAATCTCGTTTAAAACCTCCTCGGCAAATCTGATTCGATTTACTAGTAAGCCCCCATACTTATCGGTGCGATTGTTAGTAGCTGGAGACAAAAACTGCTGAATTAAATGGCCATGACCGATGTGGACTTCTAGACCATCGAAACCAGAGCGCTGCATTCTTACGGCAGCTAACCCAAACGCTCTGACCATTGCTTCAATATCTCCATGACTCATTACGTGCGGAACGTTTGCTCCTACTGTCCAGGGTATTGCTGAAGAAGACCAGGCAGCCGTGCGCGTTGCGTCCCCGTTGGCTTGTCGGCCGGCATGCATTATTTGAGCAAAAATTGCGCTTCCAAATTCATGAACACCATCAGTTAGTTTTTGATAGGCATCAATACAGTTATCATCAAAAGCACCCAAAGTTAAGTTTCTACCTGCGCTAGTTGGATGAATACGAATTGCTTCCGAGATGATCAGTCCAACTCCACCTCGAGCTCGTGCGGCTAAGTATTCCGTGTTGCGATTTGTAGGAAGGTTGTTTAAACCAAAGTCTGTAGTGTGACCAGGCAGAAATACTCGGTTTCTCAGTTGGATATTGCCTAGGCGGAAGGGGGACAGCAATGGCCTGCTCATGGACCTCATCTCTGCATCGAATTAATTAGCGAAGGTAAACCCCCATCAACCCATGAGGCAAATTGAGAGAAATTTGTCGATTTAGTCAAAATAGGGAATCTCAGCAGGTGATTTTAGCCGTTTGGGGCTTAGAGTTTCCCAACTCGCCAACTCCTGAGCCTAGGAAGTTGGTTACGCCTTACCTACCAAGGAGACAGATGTCTATTCAAACTACCTCCAGCTTCAAGAAAGTGCGTACCGCACTTCTTGGTGCTGTATTAGCTGGCTCATTAGTTGCAGCTGTAACGCCTGCAACTGTTGCAGCAACAGGTGTGAAAGCTGGTCAAGCTTGTACCGCAGTTGGCACCGTTGGTGTTGCAACTAATGGCAACACACTCGCTTGTAAGGGAGCCGCTGGCAAGGCCAAGTGGACCGGTTACAAGAAAGCAGCAGTTGTGTTTGGAGCAGCGTCTGCTGCTTTTGCACCTAAAGAAGAATTTGCTGTCTATGCAGTTCCAAAACAACTTGGCTATTTCAAAGCCGAGAACTTAGATGTATCTGCAGTGACCACTGGTGGATCAATTGACGCCGTAAACCTTGTAGGTCAGGGTCGAATTGATATTGCTGGCGCAGATCTTGGGTCTGCCCTTCAGGGCATCGCTCGTGGAGTGAATATCAAAATTATTGGTGGACTAGTTCAGAACTTCCCATGGGCTATGACTACTGATCCAAAGAAGAACATTAAAACTCCTGCTGACTTAAAGGGTAAGACCATTGGAATCATCGGGTTTGGTTCGGGTAGCTATCCATTTACAAAAGCATGGCTAGCAGGAAACGGCATGAAGGAGACCGACGTCAAGCTAGTTGCCGTTGGTGGATCAATTGCACCAGCAACAGTTGCGTTGGAGCGTGGAGATGTTGATGCACTTGCATTCTTCCTCTCTGCATATGCTGCAACTGAATTCACTGGTACGAAGTACAATTATCTTCCTAATCCAGCAGCTTTGACAGGTGTCCGCTCACTTTCATGGGTGGTAAATGCTGACCGTTACAACGCTGATCCAGAGGTGTTTGAACGCTTCTTGCGGGGTGCATTTAAGGGATTAATTTATTCAACCCAAAACACCAAATCTGCAACAACCCTGGGTTACACCGAGATCCCAGCAGCTCTTGCAGGTCAGACCTTGGCTTCCAGATTAGATTCAGGAACCTTCCAACTAAAAGCATGGCTTGCAACAGCAACACCAACATCGGGTACCCCAGTGTCGTGGAACTATTTGGGCGATATCCCACTTGGTGACTGGACCAAGAGTCAGGCTTACACCAGAGCCGCAGGAACAACTGTTACTGCTATCTCGAGAGCCAGATACTTTGACAGCAAGGTACTGAAAAATGCGAATAGTTTCGACCGCAAACCAATTGTGGCCGCAGCTGATCGAGCTAAGTAAGCGTCGACAAGGTACTTGGGTAAGTTAATTCATGACTCAAGATCAAAGCGCGATCCAGGACGCCTCTTCGGAGGCGTCCTGGATTAACGTTTCTGGACTTCATAAAATTTACAAAACCCGCGCTGGCGGTTCAACACATGCACTTGCGGACATCAATTTTAAAGTTCGTAAAGGTGAGTTCATCTCAATTGTCGGTCCATCTGGTTGTGGTAAGACAACGCTGCTTAACGTTTTGGCTGGCTTAATTAGCAAGACCGAAGGTAGTGCGCAGGTTGCGGGCCAAGAAGTTTCCAAACCACTGCCTGAAATTGGGATGGTATTTCAAGCACCAACACTTTTGCCTTGGCGCACAATATTAGGCAATGTAATGATCCCGGTAGAGATTCAAAAACGAGACAAGAAGCAATACAAGCAGGTCGCAATGGATTTACTAAAACTAGTGGGTCTAGATGGATTTGAGGATAAGTACCCAAATGAGCTAAGTGGTGGTATGCAGCAGCGTGCAGGTATATGTCGGGCTCTTGTGCACGCACCATCAGTATTACTCATGGATGAGCCATTTGGTGCTCTAGACGCCATGACACGTGAATATATGAATTTAGAGTTATTGCGAATCTGGAAAGAAAGTAATCAGACAATTGCCTTGGTCACACACTCCATCACTGAAGCCGTATTTCTGTCTGACAGAGTCATTGTAATGAGTCCTCGTCCCGGTCGAATTGCTGAAATCATTAGCATTGATTTACCACGGCCAAGAACTTTAGACATGCTCACCAGTGATGCAGCTGGGGCCTATGTGCAGCGCATTCGCCATTATTTCAGCTCCAGCAATGTGATTGAGTAGGGGAGTCCAATGAAAGAGAAACTGAGAAACCGTCCTGAAATTGTCTTGGTTCCAGGAGTTTTCATTTTTGTAATGTGGATTTGGGAAACTCTAATTAATCGACTAGAGATCCAAGAAACAATTTTACCTACCCCGTCTCGAATTGGCGAAGCCCTTGTCATGCAGTTTCAAAATGCTTATTTCTGGCAAAATGCGTGGGTTACCACGAAAGAGGCTTTGTACGGCTTCTTCTTTGCAACTTTATTTGCAATCATTGTTGGTACATTTGTTTCACAGATCAAGATAGTTGAGAAAACAGTTATGCCTTATCTTGTTGGTTTTCAAGCAATTCCAAAAGTTGCCTTGGCTCCAATTTTCATTATCTGGTTTGGTTTCGGCCAAACAAGCAAGGTAGTAATGGCTGCCACCATTGCCTTCTTCCCAATCTTAATTAATATTATTGAAGGCCTAAAGTCTGCAGATAGTGATCGTATTCGGATGCTTCGAGTTTTTGGTGCCACCAGATATCAAATATTTAGAAAAGTACAAGTTCCAAGTGCCATGCCATTCTTTTTCGCAGGACTTGACGTAGGTATTCTGTTGGCAATTCTTGGGGCAGTGGTTGGAGAATTCCTGGGCTCTCAAGAAGGTCTGGGAAATATGGTTTTAGTTTCACAATACAATTTTGAAACTCCAACTATGTTTGCGATTTTAATCGTGCTCTCCTTAATGGGTATTTTTGCTCACATAATTGTTCGTGCTTTCCAGAAAAAGTTTGCATTTTGGGCGGACAATAGCCATATTGTTGGAACATAATTTTGGTTGATTCACACAGTTTTTCTGGGAAAGTTGCCCTAGTGACTGGCGCTGCGCGCGGCATAGGTGCAACCATTGCAAAAACTCTTGCTGAGCGGGGTGCCATTGTGGCTAATGCTGATTTGTTGCCGGAGTCTGAGTGGACTAATGAATTAGGACAATCCCATAGTAGACATTTTGTGGATGTTCGATCTCGAGAATCCTGCTTTGACCTAATTGCGAAAGTTGTTGCAGAGCATGGCAGGCTGGATTGCCTAGTTAACAATGCTGGAATTGTTCGACGAGGGAAAGCAAGTGAAGTGTCTGAGAAAGACTTCACAGATGTCATAGATATCAATCTAAATGGCACCTTCTTTATGTCTCAGGCTGCTTATCCTGAGTTAAAGAAATCTAAGGGAAGCATTGTGCATCTTGGTTCAACAAGTGGTCACTCTGCGGTTCACAACACTGTTGGATATTCTGTAAGTAAAGCAGGAGTGATGTTCATGGCAAAAGCTCTCGCCTTTGAGTGGGCAAGCGATGGTATTCGGGTAAATGCGGTTGGTCCAACGATTGTGCCAAGTGATATGACAGCGCCTCTACTGACTAATGATGAGTATATGAAAGACAAGATGGCCTCGATTCCACTTGGTCGAATGGCTAGTCAGGAAGACGTGGCTGAGTCAGTTTTATTTCTCTTAAGTCCCAGCGCTGGGATGGTTACTGGGCAAACCATCTTCATTGATGGTGGGGTTACCATCCACTAAGAACGCTTTATTAGTTACGATGACGTCTAGCTTCGAAAAACTTATTGATAAATACAAACAACCTCTTACCTAAACTCACTTTGGCGCGCTTGTCAAAGACTTGGTAATCAATTCGTTCAACTTCATCAACTATTCCACAGTAGAGAATCTGGGCAGCTTCAATACAAGGCCTAGAGGAGGGATGTAGCAGTGAAATTCCTGGAATTGACCTAGATTCAAGTTCTTTAACCCTTGCTATTTCATACTTGATTAGTTCTTTGATAGCAGGAGTTAACCTCCGAGCCTCCAGGTCGGCTTTAGTCACATTGAATTTCGCTAGGTCAGCAAGTGGTAGATAAATTCGACCACGATCTAAATCTTCGTTTATATCTCTAATGAAATTGGCTAGCTGGAATGCTACCCCTAGATCCTTTGCAGGTTCATAGGCTTTATTACTTAATGGCTCAAGAATAGGAACCATCTGCAAGCCAATTACCGCAGCAGAGCCGTAAACATATTGGTAAAGATCATCAAAAGTTTCATACTCCGAAATCGTTAAATCCATAGTCATGGATTTTAAGAAGGCTTCAAAATGTTCAATTGGAATCTGCCAGCGAGTTACAGTATCAACTAAGGCCATCGCAATTGGATCGCTAGATTTCTGGTTGCGCAGATCTGTTAACACCTGATCTCCCCAAGATTTAAGGGCTTCAGCCTTTTGCTGAGGGGTTAAAGTGCTAGCTAGATCATCCACAATCTCATCTGCATATCTGGCAAATCCATATAGTGCGTGTACAAAAGGTCTCTTGGCAGGTGGGAGCAATAACGTGGCTAGATAGTAAGTTTTACCGTGCTTCTTATTAAGTTTGCGACACAACTCATAGGACTGCTGCAGAATTGGATCTTGAATCCCAGCCTTAATTAAAGCGCCGCGTTTCAACTTAACTCCAAGCGCGAGACTTATATGAAGAATCTTTTCCAAGTACTCGCTCTGCTGCAAGTCGTCCTGAAACTAAAACCATTGGCACGCCAACTCCAGGAGTGGTGCCCGAACCCGTGAAGACGATGTTTTCGCCATATAGGTTCTTTGGTCTAAATGGCCCTGTTTGGAAGAATGAATGGGCAGAAGCAAATGGGGCGCCACGTTCCATTCCTTGGTCAGCCCAGTCTTGTGGAGTAGTCAGTGCTTCAGTGACTATCGATTCAGTTAAACCAACATAGCCCCGCTCTTCGAGGACACGCAACATTTCATCACGATAGCGTGGACCAAGTTTCTTCCAGTCATAGTTTGAATCAAGATTTGGAGTAGGGAACAGGATGTAGTAAATCTCTTTACCAGCAGGTGCTAGTGACGGGTCTGATCTAGTTGGGTTAGTCACCAAAATGCTTGGGTCTGACATCAATTTCTTATGTTTGATCAGATCATCAAATACTCCTCGCCAAGAATTGCCAAAGTGAATATTGTGATGAGCAATTTTATTGAACTTGGCCGAGGATCCTGCAAGTAAGACTGCGCAAGAGGGACTGTAGGTCAGTCGCGAAACCGACACTGGTGTGTGCCCAAGGAGATCTCGATATGCGATTGGCAAATCTGGGTTCAAGATCACTACATCAGCTGGAATTCGTTCACCATCTTTGGTTATAACGGCAGTAGCGCGACGACTTGTGCGCTCAACTGTTACGACTTCAGTGTTGTACTTAAAAGTGACTCCATGCTCAGTTGCAGCATCTGCCATGGCCCTCGGAACTGCATGCATGCCACCTTCTGGGAAATAAACTCCAGCTACTGAGTCCATGTATGCAATAACGGCATAGATGGCCAGAGCTTTGTAAGGTGAAAGTCCTGCATACATAGCTTGGAAGGAATAAACCCGCTGGGTTCTTGGATCCTTTAGATACTGACTCACCTTAGGCGCAAGTTTTTTGAATGCTCCAACTTGAATCAATCTCATTAGGTTTGGTGTTAGCAAATCTAAAGGAGAATCAATATTTCTATCGATAAAATCTTTCATCTCATATTTGTAAAGCTTGCTAACAAAATCAACATACTTCAAATAGCCAGCAGCCTCTTCTGGGCCAATGATTTGTTCAATCTCAACAGCCATTCGAGCTGGATCTGAGTGCACATCCAGGACAGAACCATCTGGATAAAACGATCTATAGAGAGGTTCAACTGGCTTTAGGTTCAGCCAATCTTGCATATCTTCACCCAGCGAATCGAAACAATCTGCAATCAAATCTGGCATAGTTAAAACGGATGGACCAGTATCGAATGAGAAGCCATCTTTTTGTAATAGGCCTGCGCGACCACCGGGAACTGATTCTCGCTCAACCACAGTTACATTTTTGCCAGCCCCTCGAAGCCGCATCGCAGCAGACAAACCAGCCAGCCCTGCACCAACAATTACGATGTTCTCGTTTGGGCCAGAGACGGTTTGTGGGTCCCTAGAAAGTATGTTCAATAAGTTTGTCATGGGCTAAACATTCCGTGAAGTAGCGGCATCCGCTAGTTGAAAAAGCAATTTGGAGACATCTTGGGGGATGATCTTGGACTCAGCCGCCTGCTTGGCTAGTGCGGTCTTGCTCGAGATTTGTTCTTCAACCCGGTCTAAGGCTTTCGTGCTGGTAATGATTTTGCGTAAGTTAGCAATTTCATGTTCATCAATGGCTGGATTCCCTAGGTGATAAGCAATCTCCTCTTGCTCGGTTGCAGATGCAGTTCTTAAAGTTTCAGCAATCAATACTGTCTGCTTTCCCTCACGTAAGTCGTCTCCGGCAGGCTTCCCGGTTTGGGAAGGATCGCCAAACACGCCAAGGACATCATCTCTAAGTTGAAATGCTTCGCCCAAAGTTAATCCATACTGGGTGAGCACCTCTAATAATTGATTGGATCCACCTGCAAGTACTGCACCTAAGTGAAGCGGACGTTCTATTGTGTATTTTGCAGATTTATACTGAATCACCTGGTAGGCACGTTCAATCGATCCGCCGCCTCGCGCTTGTTCTAACAAATCTAAGTATTGTCCAATCATCAACTCAGTGCGCATTAAGTCATAAACTTCTTTACCTAAGTCTTTATTCACCTGTTCTAATTCAATTGACATGAGTAATTCATCTGCCCATGACAGGCATAAATCTCCAAGTAAAATGGCTGCCCCAGTTCCAAATACTTCGGAAGAACCTGACCACTTGTGCCCTCGGTGGTAAGTAGCAAACTCTCGGTGAGTAGCAGGCCTACCTCTTCTCGTGTCGCTTGAGTCCATAACGTCATCATGGATTAAGGCGCAAGCTTGCAAGAGTTCTAAGGCAGCACCTGCTTGATATGCAGATTTTGTTAGCGGGGAGCCGGTAGCTAGCCAACCAGTAAGGAGAAAAATTGGGCGCAATCTCTTGCCGCCAGCGACAAAATCGCGGATGCTATCTAGCAACACAGACCCATCGGCACTTATCTGGGCTAGCACGGGCTGCTTTTGATCTAGAAAGGCAGCAATCTCTCGGTCCACCTCAGACCTAAGCTGTGACAACTGGTTCGACATGCGGAAACCGTACCGCCTCCCCTAAAAGGGCTAACCTTGCCGCCGTGACCCAAAGCCAGCCAGCCCAGTTCTCCTTTGAGTTCTTCCCGCCAGCCACCAATGAAGGGGAGATCCGACTCTGGGATGCCATTCGAGAGTTGGAGCCGTTAAACCCAAACTTCGTTTCAGTGACTTACGGCGCTGGAGGGTCAACTCGAGATCGAACACTTAGAGTAACTGAGCGCATTGTCAATGAGACAAAACTAAAGCCAGTAGCGCATTTGACATGTGTTGGATCAAGTGGCACAGAACTTAGTGAAATCATCAACCTATTACTCAGCAGCGGAGTGACCTCGCTCATGGCATTACGTGGAGATCCTCCAGGTGGCCTTGATAAACCATGGGAGCCGCACCCATCAGGTTTCACACATGCTGTTGAGTTAGTTGAGTTAGCACGAGAACTTGGTATGAAAGAAATTGGGGTGGCGGCATTCCCAGATAAACATCCTGAGTCCAGCTCACTTGAGTTTGATGCTGAGGTGCTCGCCAAAAAACAAGATGCTGGTGCAACTATGGCTATTACCCAATTGTTCTTTAAGTCTGACTCTTATTTCGCTCTCGTGGACCGAGCTCGAGCATATGGCTGCACAATTCCGATAATTCCTGGGGTTATGCCTTTAACTGACGAAAAACAAATTCTAAAGTTTGCTCAATTAAGTGGCAGCGAAATGCCCCCTGAGATTTTAAAATACTTGAAAGAGGGATCAACACAGCCAGTTGAAGTTGCAAAAAGAGGAGTTGAGGTAGCAACCAATTTATCTGCCGAGCTACTAGCTGGCGGTGCTCCAGGAATTCACTTTTACACAATGAATAGATCATCAGCATCACGCGAAGTATTTATGAATCTGCAGTCATGATTTCTAGCAGAATCGAATATATAGATCATTGGGGAGCGAATCATTTAGTCAGCCCAAGTTTGCCTGTGAGAGCTTTCTTGACTGTAATTTACTTGTTAGCCAAACCTTTTGTGAAGCTTAAGATCCATCCTAATTTAATAACATTGCTAGGCGGACTCTTGGCAATCTTGGCATCATTGCTTTTTATAAACCAGGTATGGGTATTTGCGGGGTTGCTGGCTGGATTTAGTACTTTTTTGGATGGGATTGATGGAGCTGTAGCCACAATACAAAATAAGAGATCTAAGTTTGGTGCAGTTCTAGATGCAGTTGTTGATCGAATTGCTGAGACATCTTGGTTCCTAGCACTTCTTAGTGCTGGGGCAAATATTTATTTCGTCCTGGCTGCAGTCTTTAGCATTTTCTGTTTGGAGTATTTCCGAACCAAGGGTCAAAGCTTAGGCGTCACTAGTGTTGGCGCAGTAACTGTGGCAGAACGCCCAACCCGGGTAATCATGTTTTCAATGCTGTCGTTTGCAATGCCACTGCAATCCGAGTGGGAGTTAATTACTTCAATGGGTGCATTGATAATGGCGCTTCTGGCTGCTGGGTCAGCAGTTTTGGTGCTACTTCGCTTTACCAATCAAATTCGCAACAATTCGAGCAGATAAACCAACAAGTGGCAAGCCCCCTCCTGGGTGAGAACTCCCACCAACCAAATAAAGTCCATTAATCGAACTTTTATTCATTGGTCGCAGAAAAGCAGCTCGCGCCCCATTACTACTAGATCCATAAATTGATCCTCCGGGAGCATTGAATTCAGATTCTAAATCTGCCGGAGTTCTAATCTGCTGCCACTTTATTCTGCCTTCTAAGTTGACTCCACGATCAGTTAATCTGCTTAGGATATTTTTAGCATAATTTTCTTTCATGCCTGGCTGATTCCAATCTACTAAACCAGGACCAACTCCGTGCCTTGGAGCATTAACCAAGACAAACCAAGACTCACTGTTCGCATTTGGTCTCATTGATGCGTCGTCAGGCACACATGCATAAATAGTGGGGTCAGTAACCGGCTGAGGATGCTTGCTAAAGATTTGGTCAAATTCAGCATCATAATCAGCGGGGAACCAGACATTGTGATGTTCAATATCAGGAGTTTCCCCTTCCACGGCTAGCAGTAAAACAAAACCAGATAAAGATGGGGTGCTTTTGGTCAGTCTCTGTAATGCTTTTTTGGCTAACGGATGATCAATTAGTTTGCTGTAAAGTAGTTGGGCGTCTGTGTTAGAAACTATCAGGTCAAATTCTATCTCCTCGCCCGTGTCTAAAATGATGGACTTAACTGAGTTACCTTGAGTTTGAATCTTCTGCACTTGGGTGTTAAATCTAAACTCAACACCTAGTTCATTGCATCGGCCATAAATTGCAACACCTAGTTGATGAATCCCCCCAGATATGTGCCAAGCTCCAAAGTTTTGCTCTAGATAAGGAACTGTAATTAGAGCTGCGGGAGCTTTTCTTGGATCAGATCCAGTGTATGTGGCGTAACGATCAAGCAGCATAATTAATCTTGGATCCTTTAGATGTTGATTGGCAACTCTTCTAAGTGATTGCCACGGCCGAACTTTGAATAAATTCAGTGGGTTTTTAGCTAATGGAATCAGATCTCGCCAGCCATTTAGCGGACTTTCTAATATTGGCACTCTAGTTAACTGCCAAATCTGAGCTGCGTGTTTGATCAGTGACAACCATTGTGTCGTGGCGGCTGAACCAAGCGCTGCACCTAAGGCGCCAGCAATTCTGCCTGGATCAGAAGCGGGCAACTTAACGACTTGGCCATCAGGAAATTGGTACCGAAATGCTGGACTTGGTGCCACGATCTCAATTTGATCATCAAGAGGTTTTCCAGTTCGATCGAACAGGTCCCTGTAAACAGCAGGCAAAGTGAAAAGAGATGGTCCCAAATCGAATACGTAGCCTTCTTTTTCGAATCTAGCTAACTTGCCACCAAATGTTGCTTGCTTTTCGAATACGGTGACTGCGTGTCCTAACGCTTGCAATCTCGCAGCAACTGCGAGACCACCAACCCCTGATCCAATAACAGCTATCTTGGTCATGGGATTTTTCTTCCACGCCAGCGAAGTTTGCCGCGAACACGTTGTATCCAGGAATACTCATTCAAGATAGCAAGTGAAGCTATGGAAATTGGATGTGAGATTGCATCTGGCATGCTTTTTGCACCAGTCCGATTGGCAGTAATGACCCTTCCCAGAATTCCAGCTAAGTAGCCAACAGCACCAGCTCTTCGAATTGGTGCTGTTGTTTTAGTCAGGGCAGCTACAGCGGGCACTATGTAGATTAAGGATAAAGCGCCCATCAATACTCGAGATTTGGTACGACCACCAAACGCTGACCACAAGGACTTGGCATATCCATTGGTTAACTCAAGAGAGTTTCGATACATCCTGGTGCTAGCCATATCTGTTCCATCAATTACTACACCTTTTCCACCAGCAGTCTTTATCGCTCGCAGTAATGCTATGTCATCAAAAACATCAGCAGGAGTTGCAGCGTGCCCCCCAGATTGGAAATACATTTCACGATCAACAACTAAAAATTGACCATTAGCAGCGGCCAGCGCTGGATTACTAGATTTTTTGGCGATGCCAAGCGGCAAGAATGTTAGCCAGGACCATTGCAGGAGCGGCTGAACTAGGCGCTCTGACCAAGTGAGGGCAACTTGCTTTGGGTAGGGTGAAATTAGACTCAAATTCAATTCACGAAGAGTTCGAACTGCTCTTGAAATTGCATCTGGTGCGAAAGTTACATCAGCGTCAATAAATACCAGTACTGAGCCAGAAGACTCTTCGGCCATTTTCTGGCAGCTCCAAGACTTACTTATCCAACCATCTGGTGTGTCAATGTCTTTCTCAATCAACTTAACTTCAAATGTCGAATGTTTTGTCATGTGTTGGATCAGAGCGACCGTTCCATCATCAGATCCATCGTCTCTAATAATAAATTCTAAGTTTTGCAGGTTTTGTTGACTCAAAATGGATTGCAAGGTAGGGGCCACACGGCTTGCTTCATTAAGCACTGGAAGCAAAATGCTTACTTTCTCAAAGACTAATCCTGGCGAGCTTGCCTGTTTTAGAAGTTTTGAATTAACAAAAGTGTGGGCTGTTAGACCAACCGCAAGCAAGGATCCAAGCTGCACAATCCTCAGTACTATCGCATGAAATAACCGGCCCATGGCCTTTACGATAGCGGCGGTTAGCGGTACTTGAGATATTGGGTAAACAAGGCTGGCGCAGCGATCAACGCCATACCAACTCCTACATATAGGGCAACAATCGCTTGGTCTAGGAAAAATAGATTTGCAATCACTCCACCAAGCCACTGCCAACAATAAACTGCTAGTGGAAGCCGCATTTTCACGATGCTTCTTTTTGGTAATCTGTCAATGAGCAGCATCAACAAGAATGATGTTATTAGCCAACCAATGAAATTAGTGAGCGGAATACCAGTTAAACCAGGAAGAATGGGATCAGGGTTCGACCAAGTCCAATGCCCTTCATTAACCATCCATGGATCGAGCATAAAATCCCAAGCAGTTAACCCAACTGCTCCAAATAGTGCAGTGGTCAAAATAGATTTTTGAAATGTTCGCACAATCGCCAATGTGGGAATTGCCATCGCAAACCAAGCTATTGGCACAAGTGCTGGAACACTCGCAATTTTTGGGCCAAGCGTGTCTGCGTAAACATACTCACCAAAAGGAATTCCAGCATTGACACCAACTAGCTCAACCAAATAAGTAAAGGTGTAGGTGATTATTAGTGCGGCACTTGTCCAGATAATTCCATGATTAACCCATGACCATAAGAAAACTGAGATGCCAGTTGTTATTACAATTGCAATTGTGTACGGATGGCGCGCAGCTCCATCTGACAATACCCAGGCAATCATCAAGGCAATTGAGGCTACAAATAGTGGCCAAGGAATAATCTGAGACTTCTTAGGTTTGGCTAGGTCCTTCCACTGACCGGTATACATTCGCTCGCTCACGGAAAGTCCTAACTAATTCGAAGCTCTTGGTCTAAAGGTACGCCATGAAGACTCCCATGGACCTCTTTTATGGCGAATCTGGCAAACAACTCTTCTGAATACCAGTTAAGTGCATGCGTTTGGTTGATTACTTTGCGATGAGGTGCTCCTCGTTGCGCAAATTCTGTCAGTTCCAAATTAGATCGCCAGATGCTTAAAGTTCCCTGTAATCCAATTGGCGCTTCACCAATACCAATTGCTGTCACCAAACCAGGGGACGAGTGCAGTGAAGTGGAAACTGGAGGAACCTCTCTTTGGAATTTACGCCACATGTGTGACTTTATCCGAGCACGAGTAATTGAGAGCACTGGCCCATCAACTCGTGTTGGAGTTTTGTCTCCAAAAGGCTTTTTACCAACCCAAGAGCCTTTAGAGATGATTGTTGTTGAAATTAGGGCGGCATGCTCTTGGCAGTTTTTAACCCACGATTTCACAAGTGTACTGGAATTGAAATTTCTAGATTGCTCTAAATCTAGCCAAGTTGTTAGCACAACCCATTGCTTAAGATCTGCATCTTTACTCGTAAAAGTTCTACCAGTGCCAGTGCCCAGCAATCGAAAGAATTTAATGTTTGAATCTCTAGCCAACCAGAATCTATCAAAGGCTATATGCATAAATGCTGGAAATACAGATTTAACTCGAAATATATCTATCCGAAGATAGATCTCTGAATTGGAATTCATCTAGTTAATGGATCTGCACTCACCATGGCTGCTGTGCCGCCAGTCATGGCTACTAATTCTTTAAATGTGGTGGGATAGACCCAATAAGGATGTCCTGCGGCGGCCCACACTTCGTCAAATATTGCTAGGTCTAAATCAATCAGAGTTGGTAGTTGATTTAGGTGGCCGACAGGACTCACTCCTCCGATGGCAAATCCTGTTGCAGATTTAACAGTATCGGCATCGGCTTTTGAGATCGAATCAAAACCTAGCGAGGTTGCGATTAAGTCCAGATCCACTCTGTGCCCACCAGAGGAGAGGACTAATACCGGCTGGACTTCAGAATTTTTGTGGCCATTAAAAACTAGAGAATTTACGATCTGGGAAACTTGCACTCCGAGCGCTTGCGCTGCTTCAGCAGAGGTTCGAGCTGATTGGTTTAGTTTGCGAATTAGGTCTGTATCTCCACCCAATTTGGCAAGCGCTTGCTGAACACGCAAGACTGAAGGGTGCAATTCCTCGGAGTTCATAGGGTGATGTTAGTCAAGTAATCCAGCACTTGGTTGAGATACTTACCCAATGGTCACATTGCTCTTGGTTTCTCTTGCTGGTTTCCTAGCCCAGTTAATAGATGGCGCTATGGGAATGGCCTTTGGGGTGGTCAGCACCACAATTTTGATTGCAATTGGCTACAACCCAGCTGTGGCCTCAGCAGTAGTTAATGTAGCCAAAATTGGAACTGCTATCTCAAGTGGTTGGGCCCATGTTAAATACAAAAATGTTGATTGGCATGCCATGTTTAAGGTGGGAGTGCCAGGCTCCATTGGTGGGTTTGTTGGAGCGGTATTACTAAGTAATGTCGACTTGTCCAGGGCACTTCCTTGGACATCTTCCATCTTGTTGATCTTGGGATTAATGATTTTGTATCGATTTACTCGTACCAAGATATTTGGTAAAAAACGCAGAGCACGTGCTCGCTGGCTTGCTCCCTTGGGTTTAGTAGGTGGTGTGGTCAACGCAACTGGAGGAGGAGGTTGGGGTCCAGTAGTTACCACCACCCTGACTGCAACTAACGCGTTAACACCTAGAAAAGCAATTGGCACAACCAATACGTCTGAGTTGTTTGTCGCCATCTTTACAACAGTTGGTTTCTTATTCGGATTGGGCTACCGCCAATTCCCATGGCAGCCACTCTTGGCCTTACTAATTGGTGGACTCTTGGCGGCACCGCTGGCTGCTTGGTTAGTGAAGAAGGCTCCACAACGGATTATGGGAGTAATAATTGGCGGCCTGATTGTGCTTTTGAATGTGCGTCAATTACTGGTAGCAGTAGATGCACCTGCTGAAATCTCTATTGTTGGCTACCTAGCGGCTATTGCTCTATGGGTTTATGCGGTGATTGTTGGCATCAAAATGTTAAGTGTTGATCGGTTAAAAGAGTAACTAGAGAAATTCTGAGATTAGATCTTCTAAGAATGGATTTAGATTCCAGATAGTTCTCATTTCGCGATAGCGTTGTATTTCAAGTTGATCAGGCTGCGCATTAGTTCTTACAGCTCGAATCAAAAGGTTTCTTGGTGTGTGTTCATCGCTTACGAACTCAACGGCTTCAGTTCGATAGCCAACCAGTTTAAGTAGTTGGCATCTGAATGCATCAGTCAAAATGTCAAGTTGTCGCTCAGCTAGTAATCCATGCTTAAGTACAATCGGCCATGGTTCTGGCGCCACTTTGAGTTGGGACTGTAAATGGTGATGGCAACAAGGTGCAATCAATAGAAGTTTGGAGCGATTTCTCACTCCCCAAGCAATGGCATCGTCAGTTGCAGTATCGCAAGCATGCAGAGCAATTGTGATGTCTACTGCATCGAGCTCTGAATCTGCAATTGATTCTGCTTGAAAAGTTATGCTCTGAGTTAAACCTAGTTGCTGCGCAATACCGGTGTTTCTATCTCTTGATTGCTGTTTGATATCAATTCCAGTGACCAAAATAGGCATCCCAATTGATAATAGATATTGGTGAACTGCAAATGTTAGATAAGCGTTGCCACACCCTAGATCCACAATTCGTAACGGCTTCTCGTTTGTTGGTTGAGGAATCTGCCCAGCCTGTATTGCAGCATTTAAAGTCGGGACCAAGATTTTCAAGAAATCATCGACTTGACGATACTTATCTCGCATGGATGGCTTAATGCTTCCAGAGTTATCTGAGATTCCAACAGCTTTCAAAAAAGGATCATCCGCCTGCAGCAGCCTATTTTTTGATCGATCGTGCTCTAGGTCTGGACTCTTGAGTTCCTGTTTACGTGAAACTTTTATCTCATCTTTTTGGTTATATTGCAAGATAATGGAGCCATTTTTATGCTCTACTAAAATATTTGCAAAACCTGATTCAAATAAAGAGACCAAATCAAAATCTTCAAAATTATGATTCTTGGCAACTGACTGTTTTCCGTCATTGGTCTCGACTTGGAGTTTTAGATTATTCTTAATTAAAATGGGCCTTAGGTCTATGCGGACAAATCTTGGATTAGTATCTTTGCGAACACCAGAAAACACCGCCCGCACAAATTCAGTTGATCTACTGATTAAGTCAATGGCTTCCAGGATCGCACTATGTGGGGTGGGTGGCATGATTTAACTAAATCTATGGGATGCTCTAAGTGCTGAGATTGGGTCCGAATTCACCATTGGAGTGCCCTTTTTGAGTCTCATATCCAAAATCATACTCTTGAAATCCCGAAACGATTTAGGACTTGGGACATACTTGGACGCTATGGACTGTGATTACTGCTACCAAGCCTTTGATCCGATTGCTACTAGATGGCTCTGCCCTCACTGTCACGCCAAGGCTAATTGCTGTGATGGGGCACCACTTTCGATTTGTGAAGTACCGCAGACAGCAGATGTAAAGAATTGAGTTCACTTTCTAGTCGCATCAACCGTGGAATGCCAATTTATGTAGCGGCCTTAAATATGCGTGCAGGACAAATTGCCATTACCCCAATAATCACTGTGATTGGAATTGATCTTGGATTGAGCACCATCGAGCTATCTTGGTTGGCATCAATCCCAGTGCTTTGTTTTGCTTTTGCCTCGCCCTTGACTTCTTGGGTGTCGCGGATGGGGTCTGTCGACCGAATACTTTCGGTGGCAATGTGGGTTCTAGCTTTTTCGCTAGTACTGCGTGCAACTGGTTCTGTAATTGCTTTGTATGTGTTCACATTTGTGATGGGCTTGGCAATCGCCACCTTAAATGTATTTCTACCTGCCTGGGTTAAAGAGTATGGTGGAAAAGATTCAGGCCTGTTTACAGGAATATATGTAACAATTATGGGAGTTGTCTCTGGTATTGCTGTTGGAGTTTCAGTGCCGTTATCCAAACTCAATTCACTGGGTTGGCAGATGGCATTTGTTCCTTGGGCGCTAATTGCGGCAATTTCAGCTTATTGGTGGCAACGCAGAATGCGGGATCAAACATTAAGCAAGCACACGCCAAATGAAGTGTCACATTTCAAGGTCTTGATCAAAAGTAAAGTTGCCTGGCAGGTAACTTTGTTTTTTGGATTACAGTCAACAAATGCATATGCCGCTGGAACATGGCTACCAACTATTTTGTATGACAAGGGATTTGAGTTAATTCATGCAGGAGCAGCTGTGGCAGTCACTGGCCTGCTTGGCTCTTTATTCGCAGTTGGAGTGCCACATATTGCAGCTAAGCGTGCAGATCAACGCTTAGTTTTAGTAATTGCAACGGGCTTTGCTGGAATTGGATTTCTTGGAGTGATGCTGGACTCGGGTTGGCGTTTGGTGATTTGGATTATGGTGGCATCAATTGGGACCTCAGCCACGTTTCCGCTGGCATTGATCTTGGTAGTTCTAAGATCTTCAGACAGTAATCATGCCCAGGCGCTTTCAGCAATGATGCAAAGCTTTGGCTATTTACTAGCCGCGACTGGGCCAATTTTCATGGGTGTGCTCTATCAAATTTCAGGGGCTTGGACCTTTGGTCTGGCTGTGATGATTTTGATTTCAGGGGTACAGATTCTGGCTGGCTTAGGGGCAGCAAAATCGGGAACGGCCTAGGCAGCAAGGCTGGAAACGACCTAATTTCAGGGGCGGTTGCTTGATGTCAGCCCTTCATGCTTGACTACTGCTATTCGAACAGGTGTTCGAATAGCCTCCGGATACGGCTAAACACCTAATCGAAATTGGCTTTGGACTGAATTGGGTTCGCTACCTAGTTGCAGTCGGTGCGATTGGTGTCAACTTCGACCCCATGACTCAATTGCACTTGGTGTAGTCAGCGCGGTGCGGGGAAGCACAGCTGCTGACTACGCCCAAGCCAACACCGTTCCCCCGGTATCACTTTTGATATTAGGGGACTACATGCAACAGCAGCGAAAGTTAACGCTAGTTAAATCTAGCCCTCAAGTTAAAAATCAAACCTATTTAGTAATTGGTATTGATTACGACCAGGAAGCCGATCAATGGATCCTGATTAGAAGTGCTAGCTAATGACATTTACCCATTTACAAACAGCTAGTGCTTTTTCAATGAGACATGGAACTGCTTTGCCTGAGAAATTAGTTTCATATGCAAAATTTAAAGGGTTTACCCGGATCGCCCTAACAGATCGCGATGAAATTGGGGGAGCTGTTCGATTTGTTAGATCATGTATTGAATCTGGAATAACCCCAATACTAGGAATAGATTTAGCAATCAAAGCAAGTGGAATAACCTCTAGTCAAACAAGCACGAATATTCGCCGCACTCCAGCACATGGTGGCAAACACATCGACCCTAAACATCCTCGATTTGTGTTACTAGGTAGAGGTAGGCATGGCTGGCCTTTCTTATCAAAAATTTCTTCAATATCAGCAAGTAATGAATATAAATTTAATAGCCCAGTAATTAGTATTAATGAAATTGGTAAACTGATCACAAGTGATTTTGCACCTATAAGTAATTCTTTAGATGCGCCAATAGTTGCTCTTTGGGGGTGGCAGTCGGAGTTTGCCCAGGCTCTACATGGTCGGCGACCAGATGTTGCACTAGCTCTTATTCAGCACTGGAAGCAACAAACGGGACTTATTCCAGTAATTGCAATCACTTCACATGGACATCAAACAGGATTGTTAAGTAATGCTTTTGCAGCAAGAATGCTTAAGTTTGCTGATGAGCATGGCCTTAAGGCAGTTTTAACTAATACGGTTAGATATTTAGACCCTCAAGAAGCACCGATAGCAGACCTGCTTGATGCAATTAGACAGTTAATACCTCTGACTAAAAACTCATATGACCCTGGAGAAAATCAGTCATTTCTAAAAACTGATATAGAAATGACTGAAGTTGCCCTAGCAATAACTAGAGATGCTACTCGAGCAAAGAAACTACTTCTTGATACTGAATTGCTGGCAAGCAGTTGTGCATTAGATCCAGTTCAAGACTTGGGCTGGGGGCGAGTGCACCTACCAGAACTTGGCCTACTGACCATGCCTACTACAAGTTCAAGTGAATCAATTAGACATCAAGCAAATGACGCAAGTAAGGCTCAAGCAATTCTGAGATCTAGAACATTTAACGCACTCGAGCGTTATGGTTTAGATAGAAAAATTCAGGTCAAAAATCGATTAGATGAAGAATTGGCAGTAGTTGCTAAGTTGGGCTTTGCTGCATATTTTCTAACAGTTGCTAGCGTGGTTGATGATGTCAAAACTTTAGGCTCACGAGTAAATGCTCGAGGTTCGGCTGCTGGCAGTTTAATAGTTCATTTACTAGGTATTTCTTCAGTTAATCCATTAGATCATGGACTGCTGATGGAGCGCTTTTTGTCACCTGAGCGCAGATCACTTCCAGATATAGACATTGATGTTGAATCTGATCGCAGACTGGATATTTACCGAATGATCTTAAATAAGTTTGGCAAAGAAAGAGTTGCTGCAGTTTCGATGCTAGATACTTATCGGGTACGCCATGCAATTCGAGATGTAGGTGCAGCTCTTATGCTGCCAGCTGGAGAGATATCTGCTCTTGCTACATCTTTCCCGCATATTAGGGCACGAGATATCAGAGCAGCACTAAATGATCTACCAGAGCTAAGAAATTCGAGCTATGCATCTGGTGCTACCAAGTTGCAGTTTAATAAATTATTTGATTTTGTTGAAGCATTAGATGCGCTACCTAGGCACAGGGCAATGCATCCGTGCGGTGTCGTGATCTCAGATGCTGGACTGTTAAATCGCATTCCAGTCCAACCAAGTGGTCAAGATTTTCCGATGACTGCTTTTGATAAAGATGATGTGGAAGATCTAGGTTTAATTAAATTAGATGTCTTGGGTGTAAGAATGCAGTCTGCTATTAGGCATGCTTTAACTGAGATTGAGCGAGTAACAGAGCGCAAGATTGATTTAGAAGTAATTCCAGTAGATGATCAAGCAACATATGATTTGATCAAAACAACTCAAACTCTAGGGTGTTTTCAGATTGAGTCTCCAGGACAACGAGAATTAATTGGCAAATTAGCCCCACAAAATATGCATGACTTGATAGTAGATATATCTCTATTTAGGCCAGGGCCAGTTAAGTCCGACATGGTTAAACCGTTTCTAGAAGGTAGGCATGGATGGGCTGCTGCGAAATACCCACATCCTGATCTAAAACCAGTGCTACAAGAGACATTTGGGGTTGTGGTATTCCATGAACAGGTAATGCAAGTATTTTCAGTTATGACTGGATGCACTTTGGCAGTAGCTGATGAGTATCGGCGTGGCTTAGGCACTTTCGAATCGCAAGCTGAAGTTAAGCAAAAGTTTTATCCAGCTGCCCTTAAGCGTGGGTATGAATTGAACATTGTCGAGGAAGTATGGCAAACCTTAAAAGCTTTTGGATCTTTTGGTTTTTGTAAGGCGCATGCTGCCGCTTTTGCAATCCCTACTTACCAATCTGCCTGGCTAAAAGCGCATTACCCAGCAGCATTCTTGGCTGGGGTGTTAACTCACGATCCAGGAATGTATCCCAAGAGACTGATTCTTAATGATGCTCGAAATTTTGGTATAAAAATACTTGGTTTAGATATTAACAAATCTAAGCTTAGCTACCAAGTCGAAATAGATGACCTTAATAATGATTCAAATGAAAGTAATCAGTATGCCATTCGAATCTCTTTTCTGGAGATACTAGGAATAAGCACTCAGGAGGCAGAGCAAATTGTGCTAGGTCAGCCATATGGCAGCCTAAGCGACTTTTTTAACCGAGTACCTATAAGCCGCCCAGTAGTTGAGAGGTTAATCACTACAGGTGCTTTCGATGAGCTACACAGAGTAGGGAACAGCATTTATCGCTCTAGTAGAAGTCGGAGAGACTTGCTACTTGAATTAGCAGATTTAGTTAAATTCAAAGGCGTCTCAAAAACACCTGGACAATTATTTCTTGAGATAGCTCCAGATAGTCAAAATAAATTAGTTGGCTTACCTGAGATGACCCCAGCCGAGCAAGTCAAAAATGAACTTCGAGTACTTGGCCTAGACGCCACTAATCATGTTTTATCGTTTCACTTTGATTTTTTAAAAGATCTAAGTTCTCAAATTGCACTGATTAGTAGTCAAAACTTGCTAACTAGAAGATCTCGATCAGAAATATTTGTTGCAGGTGTAAAAGTTGCCACTCAAACGCCTCCGATTAGATCTGGTAAGCGAGTAGTTTTTGTCACGTTAGATGATGGTTCTGGCCCTATTGATATCGCCTTTTTTGATGAGGCACAACATCACTTTCATGACAGCATTTTCAATTCTTGGTTAGTTTTGGTTAAAGGCTTAATCCGTCGTACTGGCCCTAGAGCTGTCTCGATTAGCGGCCTGGGATGTTGGCAGCTAACAGACCTGCATCAAATTTGGCGAGAGCAAGGAGTCGAAGCAGTTATTAACTATCTAAATCAACCAGTAGGTGAGATAGCTGAATCTACAGAGGAGACTGAATTGATGGCTGTACCTAACGCAAGTCGTGATCGAAGATTGACCGGAGGAATGGGGCCTGCTCGAAAATTGCTGTTGCATGCCAGTGGATTAGTGCAATCGCCGTATGCTGATATTGCTCCAAGTGGCAATGTCGGTAATAATGTTAGAACGGCAGCAAATAATTTGAAAGAATCACATAATGACCTACCAGCACATTTATGGCATAAAAGCCCTGGGAGCAGTGGTAGGTAGTGAGTAAAAATCAATTAAACCGAACCAGTATTCCAAAGCTTGGTGATAGCGATCAAGGCTGCAATATTTTGCATCTTGATATGGATGCATTTTATGCATCAGTTGAAGTAAAGCGGAATCCAAACTTAAAAGGTAAGCCAGTAATTGTAGGAGGCAATTCAGGTAGAGGAGTAGTTGTAGCAGCAACTTATGAAGCTCGAGCATTTGGCATTCATGCGGCAATGCCAATATCCCGAGCAATTCGATTATGCCCAGAGGTGATTGTGGTCTCACCAGACCACCAGGAGTATGCGGAAACATCTGAGCAGCTGCTGGAAATAATGCTTTCAGTCACACCACTAGTCGAAACAATTTCCTTAGATGAAGCTTTTTTAGATGTCACAGGGTCCAGAAAACTTCTAGGAACACCAAGGGCAATTGGTGACTTACTTCGTAGCAAAATAAAAAATGAGCTTCAGCTTACGGCTTCAGTTGGGATTGCAAGTACTAAATTTGTTGCAAAATTGGCTTCCACTTATGCCAAACCAGATGGTTTGTTAGTAGTCCCAGTTGATCAGGTCTTAGAGTTTTTGCATCCGCTACCAGTAAATGCACTCTGGGGAGTTGGATCAAAAACAGAAGAAAAACTAGTCGAGCTTGGACTAAAGAAAATAAGTGATATTGCCCAATTACCTGTAAAGACACTTATCAAAATACTTGGGGAGGCAGCAGGTGAGCATCTTCATGACCTAGCATGGGGGAGAGATGAACGTGAAGTTGTGGTTTATGAACCAGATAAATCAATTGGCCACGAACATACTTTTGATGTAGATGTCTTTAAACCTACTGAGATTGAAGCAGAAATATTGAGGCTCTCAGATTTAGTGGCTTCCAGACTTAGAAGTCGAGAACTTGTGGGTAGAACAATTAGTGTCAAGCTGAGGTTTAATGATTTCAGCACGATCACGCGATCACAAACAATCAAGGGCTACACCAACACGACCCAAGAGATAAATGCCATTGCAAAAGGTCTTTATCAAAAGCTTGGCCTGCAGCGAGCCCGCATTAGACTTGTTGGAGTTAGAGTTGAAGGCTTACATAGTTCAGTTGGTGCCGCGATTCAACCAACCTTGGATGCGCCAGAGCATGGCTGGCCCCAGGCTGATCAAGCTATAGACAAGGCCCGTGAAAGATTTGGAGATCAAGCAGTTAAGCCTGCGCGATTAGTTTCACAATCTGATGATTTACAGGAATAGGGCAGTAGTTGCTGGTTTGCGATTACCCCGTATTCTTTAGATATTGAAGGAGGTGCTAGATGCCGCTATCAGAGAATGAACAACGTTTGCTGCAACAGATGGAAAAGGCGCTAGCCGCCGAAGACCCTAAGTTTGCTTCCGCCCTGCGTGGTCGCCCAAACTTCACATCCCGGAAATCTGCTCCTGTAGCGATGCTTTTGGTAGCGCTTGGGGTCGCCCTGATCATTGGTGCGGTCACCATCCCCTTGACTGCACTGGGCATTGGAGGGTTTGTCCTAGTTTTGGTAGGAATATTGGTGCTAACAAGCCCAAAGTCTGAACAAACCAAGACAGCCAAACCTGCCGCGTCCAATCAACCAAAACCAAACTTCATGGACAAGTTTGAGAAGCGCTGGGATCAGCGCGAACAGGGATCTCAAGACTAAATAGTTCCTGCCTTGTTGAACCCGTAAAAAACTCACCTAAATCAACCCTTGGGATAGCTCTGCCCAGATCAGGGGTGGAAAGGGGGAGTAGATGGTTGACAGGGGAAAGAAATGGAGTAGAGTGGGGGGAAATGGAGGAAAGCCTCCTAAATGATCTTTAACTTCAAACCGAGGGGAGGCGGGTTCTGATGTTTTTGGGCACACACGAACCGCGCCTCGATGAAAAAGGTCGCTTAGTTCTGCCAGCCAAATTTCGTGATGGCTTGGAAAAAGGTGTGGTGATAACCAAAGGTCAAGACCGATCCCTGGTGCTTTGGCCAATGGATGCGTTCAGCGCCTATGCAGATCGACTTCGAGAAGCATCCCGAACTGATGCACGAGTTCGCAGTTTCTTGAGAGTCTTTTTCTCTAGTGCATTTGATCAAGTTCCGGACAAACAAGGTCGAATCACTTTACCAAGCGGACTTCGTGATTATGCGGGATTGGATCGCGAAGTGATTGTGGTAGGCGCTGACACCACCATTGAATTATGGGATGCAGCATCTTGGGATAAATACCTGGCTAATGCTGAACCAAGTTTTGCTGATGTTTCAGAAGAGGTGGTGCCAGGGGTGTTTTAACTTGATGAGCTTCGGCCTCTTGCCGCTGCATCTCCGATACGTCTTCCCCCGTAGCGGAAAGCAGTAGCAGCGGAGGGGGACCAAAACTCATCAAAAGTGTTTTATCAAATATCAATACTAACTCGAGGGGTCGAGATGAATCATGTAGTCGGTGTAAGGGTGAAGCCAAAGTTCCTTTCGTGGAACCTAAGGTCTGTTGTTTCATTTAGAAGTAAAACATCCCTAATGCGTCAGTCGTCTCCAGCATTGCTAGTAGTGGGTCGCGGCTAACAAAATGATTGATGGTGCAGCTCCCATACATCTACCGGTCATGATGGATCGGATAGTTGGGTTGTTTGCACCTGCAGTTAGCAATGAGGGTGCTGTCTTAGTTGATGCAACTTTGGGGCTTGGTGGACATACCGCGGCTCTGATGAGTGCCTATCCACAACTTCGCATAGTTGGCATTGATCGTGATCAATCAGCGATTGAAATTGCAAGCAAAAATCTCTCTGCACAGTTTGGAAGCGAAGCCGTTACTGCTCGTGTTCAATTCGTACACGCTGTTTATGATCGAATTGGGGAAGTACTCGCGGAAATTGGCTATCAAAAAGTTGATGGTGTTTTGCTTGATCTAGGGGTTTCTAGCATGCAATTAGATCAGGCATCTCGAGGGTTTGCTTACTCAAAAGAAGCACCACTTGATATGAGGATGGATTCCTCTACCGGTCAAACCGCGGCACAAGTTTTAAATGAATCCTCTGCTGACGAATTAAAGCGAATTCTCTACACCTTTGGTGAAGAAAAATTCGCATCCAGAATTGCAAATGCAATTGTGGCAAAACGAGAGATTAAACCTTTTAGTACCACCAGTGAAGTTGTAGAACTTCTTTATTCGGTTATTCCTGCCCCGGCTCGTCGAACTGGCGGGCATCCAGCAAAGCGAACCTTCCAGGCATTGCGAATTGCAGTCAATCAAGAGCTAGAGATTTTGCAAAGGGCGATTCCGGCAGCTATCGAGTCCCTGAATGTAAATGGGCGGATTGCAGTCTTGTCCTACCACTCCCTTGAGGATCGAATTGTTAAGCAATCTTTCATAAAAGCAATGGGTAGTCGCATTCCGGATGGGCTACCGATTATGCCTGGGCCCGATAATTTGGCGCTGCTAACTAGAGGTGCTGAAACTCCAACCGATTTAGAGATTGCCGAAAATCCAAGAGCTGCCAGTGCCAAATTGCGCGCCGCACAGGTATTAAGCGCTGGAGTTGCAGCATGAGCGTTATTCAAAATTTTGCAATAAGCACAGTTGAGGTATTGAGACCAGGTTTTAAAGTTGCATCAGGCACAAAAGTTAGAATTAATGCTGCGGCTAAGCCACTTTCCACAATGAGTTTTATTACTTTCATGATTGCACTTTTTGCTGCTTCCATGATGGGCGTTTTAATGCTCCAAACTTTTGTGGCCAAGGGGACTTTCCACAAAATTGAACTAACCCAAGAGCGAAATGCACTGCTAGCTGAGCGCGCCTTGTTAATCGAGCGAGTTGCAATCTTGGAGTCCCCTAGAACCTTGACTCAAAAAGCTAAAGAACTGGGCATGGTTTCCCCAGAGAGGCCTACTTACTTGAGGCTATCTGATAAGAAACTATTGGATGGTAAAGGGTCTAGATGAGTCAGTTGCTAGAGAGCGCAATTCACGATTCTGGAAAATTTCGCAAAAAATCAGTAGGGCGTTTAACTTTCGCAGCTTTCATAGTTTTTGGAGTTTTCTTAATTTACGCAATTCAATTATTCAAGATCCAAGCCGTAGATGCATCCGAGTTAGCGCAAGAAGGTTTTGAAGCACGAATTAGAGAAGTAGTGGTACCGGCTATGCGTGGCTCAATCACTGATGTGAACGGCATTGCTTTGGCAACAACAGTTCCTGCCTTTAACGTCACTGCAGATCAGACAAAAGTGATAAAACCAAAAGAAACTGCGAAATTACTCGCACCAATATTGAAGCTGGACTCATCTGAACTTGCTAGCAAACTGGTTGGAGAGAAGAAATTTACTTTTGTTGCTAGAGCTGTAACTCCACAAGTTTGGGCTGCAGTGGCCGAGCTAGAACTACCAGGGATTTTTTCCGAGAAAACAACTCGTCGAGTTTATCCCTATGGTGATTTGGCCGGAAATATTCTTGGGTTTACCGGAATTGATGGTCATGGCTTAGAAGGACTGGAATCTAGTCTGGAAAGTCAACTTGGCGGGAAAGATGGTCTGATGATTTTTGAAGGTGGAGCTGCTGGTCGAAAGATCCCAGCAACAGACTCAAGAACTGAACAGGCAGTCTCTGGAAATGGTGCGAGATTGAGCATTGACCGTGATTTGCAATACATAGCCCAACAAGCAATTGCTCAAAAAGTTAAAGAAGCAAATGCAGCCTGGGGAACAGTAGTTGTTTTGGAGCCAAGCACTGGTCGGGTATTGGCAATGGCCACCGCCCCAACGGTGAACCCCGCAGATCCAGGAGCCATTAATAAGGATTCTCGAAAGAACGTTGCAGTAACAGATGTTTTTGAACCAGGTTCCACTGGAAAGCTTCTGACATTCGCAGCAGCATTAGAAGAAAAAGTCATAACACCTCTATCAAAACTTACTATTCCACCAACCTTGAAAAGACCCGGAAAGGTTTTCAAGGATCATTCACCGCATGGAACTTTAAAACTTACCGCCAATGGGGTGCTGGCTCAATCATCGAATATTGGAACAATCATGATTGCGGAGAAATTGCCTAAGGAAGAAATCCTGTATGACTATTTTGTGAAATTTGGTATTGGTCAGCCAACTGGATTGAATTTTTCAGGAGAGAGTAATGGTTTGTTGCGCAAACCAAGTGACTGGTCTCAAACTACTTACCCCACAATGGCGTTTGGGCAGGGCTATTCAATAACTTCACTCCAAATGGCATCTGTTTTCGCAACGATTGCAAACGATGGTGTGCGAATGCCCGTTTCAATAGTGGATGGATTCACTCAAGGCGATGGCACGTTTATCCCAACCTCGCCTAAGCCAGGAATCCGAGTTGTTTCGGCAGAAACAGCTAGCACTTTGCGTCTAATGCTGGAAAGCGTTGTTGGTCCAGATGGAACTGCACCAACTGCACAAATCAATGGTTATCGAGTGGCAGGTAAGACCGGGACTGCTCAAAGAGCAGACTCTGCCTGTGGGTGTTACCAAGGGTTTACAGCATCTTTCATCGGCATGGCACCTGCCAACAACCCCCAAATTGTGGTTGCCGTGACTTTGCAAGATCCAAAAAATGGACGCTATGGAGGCGTGCTTGGTGGCCCAGTTTTCAAAGAGGTCGCTACATTTGCACTACAAAAGATGAGAGCGATGCCTCAACCAGGCAAGATCGCCAAAATACCCACAACCTGGGGGAAGTAATGAGTGCGTCAGTGACGCTGTCCGACATTGCTGTGTTACTTGGGCATGACCTAAACATTCATCTTGAAATTTCAAACGTCTATCACAACTCTAATGATGTAACTCAGGGATCAATTTTCGTTGCAATTGCAGGTGAGAAATTGCATGGTGCCAAGTTCATAGATTCAGCAGTTGCCAATGGTGCAAATGCAATTGTTACTGATTCGCGAGGTGCAGAATTAGCAAACACAAGTTTGCCAATTCTTGTAGTTGAAAATCCAAGAAGGGCTCTAGCTGAAATTGCATTTGCTATTTATGGCCCAAAAATCAAAGACTTGCACCTCTATGGAATTACTGGAACTAATGGGAAAACCACCACGTCCCATTTCTTGAGGGCCCTATTACCTCAGCCAGCAGTGGCGATTGGTACCACCGGCGTGGTTTATGCCAATCACCGAGAAGAACTAAGTCGCACCACGCCCGAAATCGATGACCTTTATCGTCTGTTCGTTAATTTGAGAGATGAAGGAATTCGAGATGTGGTTATGGAAGTTTCGAGCCATGCTCTTGTCTTAGAGAGAGTTACTGGACTTCAATTCCAGTCAGTTGGTTTCACAAATCTGACAACTGATCACCTAGATTTTCATGGAACTTTTGAGAATTATCATGAAGCAAAATCAAGGCTATTTCAAAAGAATTTCAGTAAGTATGCCGTGGTTTGTGTGGATAGCAATCAAGGTAAGGCTATGGCTGATCTTGCAGAGGAAAATGGTTTAGTTGTCTCAACAGTTTCTGCTGAGAACTCAGCTGGGACCTGGTATGCAACTGGACTAGAAGTCACAAATAACAGCATTCAGTGCACTGTTCAACCCTTAGGAATCTCCCTAACACTTAGCGTTGGTGGCAGTTTTAATGTCAGTAATGCGCTGATTGCAATAGCCATGGCAGATCAAATTGCAGAGGTTTCCGATAACCAGATTAAATCTTTAGCTGCGGTGCGAGTCCCGGGCCGAATGCAGCAAATTTCAGTAAATGGGTTAAATGCAATTGTGGATTATGCCCACAGCCCAGATGCTGTGGCAAAAGTTGTATCCGAGGTTCGCAAAAATACCCCAGGAAAATTAATCGTAGTGATTGGTGCAGGGGGTAATCGCGATCAAGACAAGCGACCGCTCATGGGTGCTGCTGCTGCGATTGCTGATTTAGTTGTGGTCACTGATGACAACCCGCGCAATGAGAATCCAGATCAGATTCGATCTATGGTTATCGCAGGAATTTCCTCTGCTGGTGGCCATTATGATGAAATTTCTGACCGGCGCGCTGCAATTGAATATGCAGCATCTTTGGTCTCTAGTCCAACAGATTGTGTTTTGGTTTTAGGAAAGGGACATGAAATGGGTCAGCAAATAGGTGATGTGGTTAAGCCGTTTGATGATTCTTTAGAATTGGAAAGAGCTCTTGCAGAACGTGGATTATCATGAGTACATTAACCACGAGAGATGTTTTGAACATAACTGGTGGGACCGCTCATCACATCACACAACTTGATGAAGTTTTAACAACAGCTATCTATGACTCACGTGAAGCTCAAGAAGGAAGCCTCTTCCTGGCAATTGAAGGCACTAAAACTGATGGACATTTATTTGCTGGAGATGCTGTTTCCAGAGGAGCCCGTCTCGTTCTAGCGAGTCGACCTGTAAGTCACCCATGTGTAGTCGTTGCGGACGTGATTTCAGCAATCACAATACTTGCACAAGAAAACCGTAAGCGAATAAATTGCCCAGTCCTAGCAATCACGGGCTCTAGCGGCAAGACCAGCACAAAAGATTTACTGATCGACTTACTTCAGCCCCTTGGAGATTTAGTTGCTCCCGCAGGATCTAGAAATAATGAATTGGGGTTGCCAAGTACATTATTTGCAGCCAACAGAGACACAGCTGCCGTTATCTTAGAAATGGGAGCACGACATAAAGGCAATATTGCACAACTTTGCGAGATTGCTCAACCAACAATTACGGGAATTACCACTATTGGCTCTGCCCACATTGGAGAGTTTGGATCCCTCGAATTGATTGCTGAAACTAAGGGTGAAATTATTGCAAACTTGCCAAGTACAGCAATTGCAGTTTTGAATGCTGATGAAGTGCCAACCAGAAAATTGAGTGAAACTACATTAGCGAGAGTTGTTTTAGCTGGGTATTCCTCAGAAGCCGAGATAAGGCTCACCGAAGTGGTTTTGGATCAGAAAGCGCACCCAACTATCTCAGTAGAGACTCCATTGGGACGATTGCGAGCAAAGCTGAATCTTGTGGGTGAGCACCAGGCTATGAACGCTGCAATTGCTATAGGTATGGCATTGGCGGCAGGAATCCCAGTAGACACATTAGAGGCTAGATTGGAAAGTGCTCATCCGCGAAGTCCACTTCGAATGCAGGTTTTTGTCAGTCAACGAGATGTGACAGTACTTAACGATTCCTATAATGCAAATCCAGAGAGCATGATGGCAGCTCTTGAAACATTGAAGCATCTTGCTGAATCTTCTAGATCATTTGCTGTTCTTGGAGAGATGGCCGAATTAGGAGATATTTCAGTGCTTGAACATCAAAAATTAGGCAGGGCCATCGCCGAATTGAACATATCTAGGTTTATTGGGGTGGGGGCAGGACTCAAAGTTAGTGTTGAGTCAGCAATTGAACATGGGATGAATCCAACGATTGCAACCTGGGTTTCGACTCAAGAAGAAGCCCTTCAAATACTTCGACACGAACTTAAAAGTCGAGATGTTGTCCTAGTAAAGGCCTCCCGTGCAGCAGGATTTGATCACATTGCAGCGTTACTGGCTGCACAAGATCAGGCTGGGGGAGAGTAAGTATGCGCTTAGTCGTTATTTCCGCAGCTGTTGCGCTACTTGTTTCCATGACCTTTACTCCAATTTTCATTAAGTTTTTACGTGCTAGAGGGTTGGCTCAGGCAATCAGGCAGTCAGCCAACGGAATTTCTTATCCAGACCATGATCATAAACGCGGCACTCCTTCGATGGGAGGCGTCGCAATTGTTCTTGCTGTTGCACTTGGTTACTCGAGTGCACACTTAATATTATGGACACCGCCAACTGCATCAGGCTTATTAGTAATTTTCCTCTCGTTCTCATTGGCAGCCGTTGGCTTTGTCGATGACTACACGAAAGTATTTAAGCAACGAAGTGGTGGAGTGAAAGCTAGAACTAAATTAATCTGGCAGACGCTCATCGCTTTAACTTTTGCCGTTTTAGCATTTCAATTTGTTGATGAACGTGGATTAACTCCTGCATCGCAGGCAATTTCATTTGTTCGTGAAACCTCTCTAGTTTTGCCATTATTTGTAATGGTTCTCTTTTTATGGTTAATGATCACGGCATCGACTAATGCGGTAAATATCACTGATGGGCTTGATGGGCTAGCAGCAGGATCTGCAGTCATTACTTTTGCTGCTTACACCTTGCTCACAGTGTGGCAGTTTGGACAAAGTTGTGCGCGTGAGCAGTTTGCAAATTGTTACGAGGTCCGCGACCCACTTGATTTATCAATTCTGGCAGCTGCTTTTGCTGCTGCTGTATTTGGATTCCTTTGGTTTAACACCAGTCCAGCCGCAATCATCATGGGTGATACAGGATCTTTGGCTATTGGTGGCGCAATAGTGGCGTTAGCCATATTCACGCACACTCAATTGCTCCTATTCTTCTTTGGTGGGTTGTTTGTGATGACCACCGGATCGGTTGTGTTGCAAGTAATCTCTTTCAAGACTAGAAAGAAGCGCATATTTTTAATGAGCCCAATTCATCACCACTTTGAGTTAAAGGGTTGGCCAGAGCAACAAATTGTGGTTCGTTTTTGGATTTTGCAAGGGCTGTTTGTAGGTGCGGGATTGGCTCTGTTTTATGCCGAATGGGTAACTCAGTGATTGAGTTAGCCAATTTAGATCGAAATAGCTCTTGGAAAGATTTGAAGGTTGTGGTTTTAGGAATTGGTACGGCAGGGTTTGCTTGTGCAGATGCACTATTGAGAATGCAGTGCAAAGTATTAGTGCTAGACCAAAGTTCATCCAAGAGTGCGAAAGAACGCGCTCAAATTCTAGAGACCTTAGGTGCGGAAGTTAGGCTCAATACAACTAATTTTGCTGAGGCAGATTTAGTTGTTACTTCCCCTGGAGTGCCACCAAATCACCCTTGGTTAGCAGAGGCTAAAGCTAAGGGAATTTCAATTTGGGGAGAATTAGAACTAGCTTGGCGCTTAAGGGATCCATTGATTCCCTGGCTCCTCATAACTGGCACAAATGGTAAAACCACCACTACCTTGATGACCGAGGCAATTCTGAAAGCTGCCGGTCTTAAAGCAAAAGCAATAGGGAATATAGGTTTCGCAGCAGTTGATGCAGTGATGGACGAAGAAGTTCATGATGTTTTTGTAGTCGAAGTTGGTGTTCAGCAGTTACCATTTGTGTATTCAATCTCACCCCTGGCATCAGTTGTTCTAAATGTTGCGGAAGACCACCTGGATCATGTTGGAAATTTTGAGGAATACAAAGCTTTGAAAGCGAAAATTTATGAAAGAACTGTTGTAGCTGCCATCTACAATGATCAAGATGAAGAGACTCGGTTAATGGTTGAAGGTGCTGATGTTGTGGAAGGTTGCCGAGCAATCGGATTCACCTTAAATATTCCAGGAAGATCGATGGTTGGTGTGGTAGATGATTTGATAGTTGATCGCGCCTTCATTGTGGAACGTGGTACCAACGCTCAAGAATTAGCAAATACTAATGATGTTCAACCTTTTGCTCGGCATAATTTGAGCAATGCTCTGGCAGCAACCGCTTTGGCTCGCGCTTTTGGGGTTCCTGGTGCTGCAGTTAGAGATGGCTTGCGCAATTTTGTGCCAGCAAAGCATCGGATCTCTTTAGTTTTAGAAAAAGAGGGAATCAAGTACATAGATGATTCTAAGGCGACCAACGCTCATGCGGCTAGCCAATCTCTTTTGAGTTATGAATCAGTTATTTGGATTGGGGGAGGAGATGCAAAGGGTCAGGATTTAGCAGAGTTTGTTAAGCAAACATCATCGAGAATCAAAGCAGCGATCGTTATGGGTCAAGATCGACGTATGATCATAGATTCCCTCAAAGGAATGAACTCAGTCTTGCCAATCACAGAAATAATCGAGACAAATCCTGAAGAAGCGATGCGCATCGCCGTTGAAGCAGCGGTTAGTTATGCAAGTAATGGCGATGTAGTTTTACTAGCCCCAGGTTGTGCATCCTGGGATATGTTCAAAGACTATGGACATCGAGGCGATAGTTTTAGTGAATGGGTAAAGAAGTTGGTTTAGTTCCAATTAGGAACTGAGATGTATTTTGTTTCCAAGAACTCTTCAATACCTTCAAAGCCACCCTCTCGTCCTAAACCAGATTCCTTCACACCACCAAATGGTGCGGCTGGATCGCTAACTAATCCGCGATTGATTCCAACCATCCCAGACTCGATTTGTTCTGAAAGTTTTAGGCCTCGGGCTAGGTTTTCGGTGTAGACATAGGAAACAAGCCCATACTGAGTGTCATTAGCCACAGCAACTGCTTCTTCATCTGAATGCACTCGGACAACTGGTGCTACTGGTCCAAATATCTCTTCAGCCAGTAGGGGGGAATCTACGGGAACATCAGCTAAAACAGTTGCGGCATAAAAGGCTCCAGGTCCATCGGTGCCTGTAGCTCCCAGTGCAATCTGTCCGCCATTTTTTACGGCTATATCAACTAATTTAGAAACTTGATCGTGTGCTTTTCTAGAAACCAATGGTGCCAAAGTTGTGCTTGGATCTGTTCCATGTCCAAGTTTTAGCGCTCCCATTTCCTTGCTAAGCATGTTCACAAATTGGTCATGAACTTTGGTGTGCACGATAAATCTATTGGCTGCTGTACAGGCTTGGCCACAATTGCGCATCTTGGCAATCATGGCACCTTCAATTGCTTTTTCAAGGTTTGCATCTTCCATTACAATAAATGGCGCATTGCCACCCAACTCCATAGAAGTTCGCAAAATGCGACCAGCAGCTTTTTCGAGAAGCATTCGACCGACTTGGGTACTGCCTGTGAATGAAAGTTTTCTTACAGCTGGATGTGAAAATGCTGCTTCAGTAATCGAGTTTGGATCTTTGGTAGTCAAAACTGTCAATACACCTGGCTCAACGCCCGCATCCAAAAAGATCTGTGCTATTGCATAAGCAGTTAGTGGAGTTTCAGTAGCTGGTTTAACAACAACAGCGTTTCCAGCTGCTAGGGCCGGACCAATCTTTCGAGTCATCATGGCAGCTGGAAAGTTCCAAGGAGTGATCAAATATGCAATTCCAATAGGTTGTTTTACGGTTAAGATGCGATGCACACCGGATGGAGCTGTTCGGAATTCACCACCAATTCGAACTGTTTCTTCAGAGAACCACCGCAAGAACTCAGCTGCATATGTAACTTCACCCCGAGCCTCAGCTATTGTTTTTCCGCTTTCCAAGGTCATAATCAACGCTATTTCGTCACAGCGCTCGATCATGAGATCAAAAGATCTGCGTAATATTTCGGCGCGTTCCCTAGATGGTCTTTTTGCCCAAGCGCGCTGAGCAGCAGATGCTGTATCCAAAACTGCAAGCAGGTCAGCCGATGTCGCATTGGCAATAGTTGTCAATACCTCGCCGTTGGCTGGATCAGTGACATTTATGGGTTCGCCGGATGTCTTGCTCCAAACTCCTGCCAAGAGGGCTCGTGTGGGAGTTTTGGCGATTACAGCAGCAGCGGAAGCTCGATCGAATGGATCTGCGGTTCTTGGAAGGACTGGAGTAGTGGTCATGAGTGAATCTTGCCACCCCAGGTTGGCGACACGCACTGCGGCTTGCAGGGATAGCCACTGCGGACCAGCCAAACTTTGCAGATGGTTATGCACGTTTCCCCCGTGCGCCCCAAGGGTTCGGCTGGACTTTTTGGTCATCCGATGGCGCTGGTTCACCTCATTCGAGGTAGTTCCATGATTTTGCTTTTTACCGGACTGATCATGGTTTTGTCTTCTTCTTACGTCGAATCGAAGTTAACTTATGGTTCTGAATTTGAAATCTTCTTAAAGCAAGCCTTATACGCAGGCCTAGGGGCAATTGCATTAGTTGTAGTTTCGACTTGGTCGATAAAAAAATTACAGCAATTTGCGCCGTTAATGATGCTAATTGTTTTGGGACTGCTCTTAGTTGTGTTTATTCCTGGCCTTGGAGATGAAGTTGGGGGTCAGCGCAATTGGATTGACTTTGGTGGAATATTTCGAATACAACCCAGCGAGTTTGCCAAAATGTCATTGGTTATCTGGGGCGCAACTTTGTTATCTAAACGAAATAAACACGAGCATAATTTCAAAGCGCACACTGGGCCACTATTAATTGGAACCGCAATAACGCTGGCCTTAATTTTGGCAGCAGGCGACTTAGGAAACGTAATTATCATTGCTTTAACTGCAGGAGCAATGCTTTTTGCTGCAAATCTTCCAATTAAGTATTTTGGTTATGCAGCATTAGCAGGAACTGCGATGGTGGCCGTGCTTGCTTACTTGAAGCCTTATCGCGTTCAGCGTATAACTTCGTGGCTGAACCCTGAATTGGATCCACTAGACAGTGGATATCAGGCGATGCATGCAAAATATGCCTTGGCTTCAGGAGGCTTATTTGGTCAAAACATTGGAGGGTCCAAGGAGAAGTGGGGCACGCTTCCTGAGGCGCATACTGATTTCATATTCGCAATCATTGGAGAAGAGCTAGGTCTTCTTGGCGCATTCACGGTGCTTTTGTTATTCACAGCGTTTTGTATCTCGCTTTTAGTTCTAGCCAGAAGAACTGATTCAGATTTCATCAGATATGCATCCGCAGGTGCATTTGGCTGGATTGGATCTCAAGCATTCATAAATATAGGTGCGGTGTTAGGCGTTCTTCCAATTATGGGAGTGCCTTTACCCCTAGTTTCTGCCGGTGGTTCGTCTTTGATTCCTACTTTAGCAACCATTGGTATGTTGATCTCGTTCGCACGTTTAGAGATGTCTAGTGCCAAAAACTCAGCAACTCTAAACAGGTGACAATGAGAGTCGCTCTTGCAGGTGGGGGAACTGCCGGTCACGTTGAACCGGCGCTCTCGGTTGCTTTTCAATTACTGGACTCTAATGTTGCAGATCTTGAATCAATTGTTTTCCTGGGCTCAAAAACTGGACTTGAAAATTCGCTAGTTCCAGCTAACGGTTTCAGGTTAGAGACAGTTGCTACATTTGCGATGCCTCGCAAAGTGAACTTAGATCTAATCAAGCTGCCTTTTCGCTTGTGGGCTGCCAGGAGGGCAGCGGTTGAAATTTTTAAGTCAAATAAAGTTGAGGTGTTAGTTGGTTTTGGTGGGTACGTATCTGTTCCTGCATATTTAGCTGCAATTCAATTAAGGATTCCCTTTATCGTTCATGAAGCAAATGCTAAGCCAGGGATAGCAAACAAAATCTTCGCTAGGTTTGCTACTCGAGCAGTAGACACGGTTCCAGGAAGCATTAAGGGAGCCCTAACTCTGGGGATTCCAATTAAACGTGAAATAAAAAATCTCAATAGAGAAGAATTGCGATCAAAGTCACGAAATGAGTTGGGTCTATCAAGTTCGGGGCGGGTCTTGTTGGTTTTTGGTGGTTCACAAGGAGCTGAGCAGATTAACAAGGCTATTAGTGGCTTCTCTGATCTGCTATTGGAAAATCAAATCAGCGTAATTCATGTGGTTGGTCCAAACAACTTAGCTCACTATCAGTCAAGGTCACATGCCAATGGGTCAAGGTATTTAGTCATGGGATACATGTCGAATATGCAAGTAGGTTATGCTGCGAGTGATTTGGTGCTTTGTCGCGCTGGCGCATTGACGGTGGCCGAACTGTCGGCGATTGGCTTGCCAGCAATATTCGTGCCTTATCCGATAGGAAATGGAGAACAAGAACTAAACGCTGCACACTTGATCTCAGTAGGAGCTGCACTTTTGGTTCCAAATCACCTGTGCACAGCCAGCAATTTAGCAGAAATTGTCTTACCGATATTTAAAGATTCAAGCCGATTGATGCAGATGTCAACTGCAGGCAGGAATACTCAACAAATTGATGCTGCCAAAAATATGGTTAGTTTGATCCAAGAGATATGTTCATGACAAATCAACTCCCAAATGGCCGCATCCACATCATTGGAATTGCAGGTGCTGGCATGTCAGCTATCGCGCGGGTCCTTATTGGCCAGGGTTATGCAATCTCTGGAAGTGATGCAAAGGAATCTCGTCGAATAATGGCATTGGAGCAGCTGGGGGCCAAGGTGTCGCTTGGTCATAAATCTGAACATGTTGATGGAGCCGCTCTTGTAGTAGCCTCAACTGCTATTCCGCGAAGTAACCCTGAGCTGCTTCGTGCTGCAGAATTGAATATTCCAATCTTTAGCAGGGCTCAGGCTTTGGCAGCTTTACTGAACCCTTATCAAGTGATTGCCGTTGCGGGCACACATGGCAAAACCACCACAACTTCAATGGCAACCATCGCCCTGCAGGCATCGGGGCTTGATCCATCTTTCATCATTGGCAGTGAAATGAATGAAACTGGCAGCAACGGTCATCATGGAAAATCAAATTGGTTCACAGTTGAAGCGGATGAAAGTGACGCAACTTTCTTAGCACTTAAACCTGCAATTGGGGTCATTACAAATGTTGAAGCAGATCATTTGGATCAATGGGATTCGTTTGCATCAATAAAATCTGCATTTGTAGAGTTTGGAATGAATTGCAGTGAACATATCATTGTTTGCGCTGATGATTTACATGCAGCTGATGTTGCTAAAGAATTGAAGGAGCAGCAAAAGTCTGTGTTTACATATGGCAAGTCACCTGAGGCTGACCTAAAATTAGTAAATGCATCATTGAATGATCGAGGGTGGAGTTTTGATTTAGAAATTCACTCAAAGGTTATTGCTCACTTGGATTTGCAAGTGCCTGGGTGGCACAATGCACTAAACGCCACAGCAGCTTTTTTAGTTAACTATTTAGTAGGAGCGGATCTAGGGGACACCAGTAGCGGCCTATCGAGTTTTAGTGGTACACGACGCAGGTTTGAATTTAGAGGTCAAGGCGATTCAGTTCGCGTTTATGATGATTATGCTCACCACCCAACTGAGGTTGTGGCCACCTTGACTGCTGCACGAGAAGTTGCTGGAGCAGGATCCGTAATCGTTGCTTTTCAACCATTCCGTTTTTATCGCATCGCACATTTCTTGGTGGAATTTGGAGAGGCACTCGCTTTAGCCGATAAAGTTGTTGTTTTGGAGACATATGCACCTGGCGAGAAAGCAATACCAGGTGCGGGCGGCGCAGCAGTTGCGGCTTCCATAAATCTCCCAAGGGACTGTGTGGTTTTCGATCCATCGCTGTTAAATACCCCGCAAATTATTTCTAGATGGGCTAAAGCAGGCGACATTGTGCTCACTATTGGTCCAGGAGATATGGCCACGCTGGCTCCACAAATTGTTAATCTCCTTCAGCAAAGAAACACTAAATAATCATGAGGACTCACAAATTAGCCTGGGTACTAACGTTTTCGATTGTTTTAACCAGTGGAGCTGCAGTTGCATATCTGGCTCAACGAAATTCAACTGCTGAAGTTGGCAAAGTTCAAGTGGTTGGTGTTGATAAGCAACTTGCAGCAAAAATACTTAAAGTTGCTGCGATTTCTAAAGGTGAGCAAATCACTGAACTAGATCAAGATGCTGCAGCTGGCAGAGTCTTATCTCTGCCAGATATTCGATCTGTTAAGTTTGATAGAAAATGGAACAACAACTTTGTTATTTCAGTTGAATTGAGAGATCCAATTGGGTGGTACAAATACAAAGACCAATTGAATTACATAGATTCAGATGGAAGCACCTATATTTCCAATGCTGAACAACCAGATTCAGAATTGATTGTATTTAGTGCGCTTTCGAATCGAGCGCGCGAATACTCAGTAACTGCTTTTTTTGATTTACCGCCAAAAGTTGCCAACAAGGTAGTTCAAGCGAATGCTCGCAGCAGTTCAAATATTCGTTTCATTCTCAAAGATGGGGTCGAGGTGGTCTGGGGAGACATTGAACGCCCTGAGAGAAAAGCTGAAGTTTTGGAAGTTTTAATGCAACGTACAGCGAAATTGTATGATGTTTCAGCCCCAGACTTGCCAATAATTAGAATATCCTGATCAGGTGGGTTCCTGAATTTTGCAAGCGTTTGCTTAAATTGACTTTATCTGCTTAGTTTCACACATGAAGGCCACTATTGAAGATGTAGCGCGAGTTGCCGGAGTTAGCACCGCAACCGTATCTCGGGCATTGCGAGGCTTGCCCAGCGTAACCCCAGAAACTCGGGAGAAAGTATCTCAAGCAGCAGCTTCATTGGATTATGTTGTTTCACCTACAGCTTCCCGTCTAGCCTCGGGTAAAACTTCCACGATCGGAGTCATCGCTCCATTTATCGACCGTTGGTATTTTGCAAAGCTGGTATCAGGGATTGAGCGAGTAAGCCGTTCCTCTGGATTTGATGTTCTGATTTATTCTCTGGAACGATTAGATGAACGCGAGCGTCTCTTTCAACACCGCCTAGTAAAAGAGAGGGTAGATGCGCTACTTGTATGTTCATTGCCACCTTCAATGGATGAGGTTCGATCTCTCCAGCAGATGAATATCCCCGTTGCAGTTATTGGCGCTGAAGTTGATGAATGCAATTCGGTTCGAATTGATGATGTACAAAGTGCTAAAACTGCGACCGGACATCTAATTAATATGGGTCATACTCGAATAGGGCTCATTGCTGAATCCCCACTTCAACCTTTGTCTTTTACGGCTCCTAGGGATCGTCGCGATGGATTTTTGTTAGCTCATCAAGAAGCCGGGCTCAATTTCGACAGCTCTTTGGAAGCGTATGGTTCATTTACCATTGAAAGTGGAGAAAGAGCAATGGGTGAACTTCTCTCAAAGGCCCAGCCACCTACAGCTGTGTTCTGTGAATCCGACGAGATGGCATTTGGTGCAATCAGCGCTATCCATAGGCATGGTTTACGCATCCCCGAAGACATATCTGTAGTCGGATTTGACGATCATGATTTATCTAAGTTTGCAAACTTAACTACCATCGCCCAACCAGTTCAGTTACTAGGGGAGACAGCAGCTTGGATTTTGTTGGAACAATTAAAAGAGACTACAAAGCCTCGAACTTCAACAGTTATGCCGACTCAATTGATCGTTCGAAATAGCACAAAGAGATTGGGATCGGATAGAGCTGGAGCAGTTATTGGAGCATTTGGTTCTATCTAAAAAAAGTGGGGCACAATTACATGTGCCCCACTTTTTATTTAATATCTAACCTGTGTTAGTTAAGGCGGCGCCCTTCAGCATCTGAATCGAATACCAAAACACGATTAGGCTTAACAAAAATCTTGTCACCAAGCTTTACACCAGAGTTACTCGCGATTCGAACGGTAATGTCCTTAGCGCTGGCATCAGCAATTGTTCCATGAACGTATGCGTCAGACCCAAGCTCTTCAACAAGATTGACCTTAACTTCAATTCCTTGACTGGACATATCCATGTGTTCGGGGCGCATACCAACAATAATCTTGGAGCCATTTGTACCTTTTTCTACTGGCACCTTGAATCCACCAATCACAACACCTCCGTCAGTGACTGTTCCTTCAAGAAGGTTCATAGCGGGGGAGCCGATAAAGCCAGCTACGAATGCATTTGCTGGATTTTCATAAAGATTTCTTGGAGTGTCTACTTGCTGTAAGAACCCATCCTTTAGAACCGCTACTCGATCACCCATAGTCATGGCTTCAACTTGATCGTGAGTTACATAAACCGTTGTAACGCCCAATCGGCGTTGCAACGCAGCGATCTGAGTTCGCGTCTGGACACGCAATTTTGCATCTAAGTTAGATAGAGGTTCGTCCATGAGGAAAACTTGAGGTTCGCGAACAATGGCACGACCCATAGCAACTCGCTGGCGTTGTCCACCAGAAAGTGCTTTTGGTTTGCGCTCTAGATATTCTTCGAGGTCTAAAAGTTTTGCTGCATCTTGAACTCTGCGACGAATCTCATCTTTAGCCACTCCGGCAATTTGTAATGCAAACCCCATATTTGCAGCAACTGTCATATGTGGATACAAAGCGTAGTTCTGAAAGACCATAGCAATGTCTCGGTCTTTAGGGGCAACACCTGTTATATCTCGATCACCGATGAATATCGATCCACCATCAACTGGCTCCAAGCCAGCTAACATTCGAAGAGTGGTTGATTTACCACAACCTGAAGGTCCCACCAAAACTAAAAACTCACCGTCATTTACGGTCAAATTGAGTTCTGAGACAGCAGGTTTTGCACCAGGCGTGTAAACGCGTGAGGCATTTTTAAATATAACGTTAGCCATGTGACTCCTTCAGGTTCATGCCTGTTTCCAGGACGCTTGTGCGGCAGGTGTCCCCGGCCGTTCGGGGTTAATTGGCTAAAGGTAGTCCAAAAAGGACTAGAAGGGGTACTCGAACTGGGCCGATGTCACGCAGCGCCCTGAAACAGAACACAACTTTGGTTGAGCTTGGAAAACAGCAAGTTTGGTAAAAGTCCACCCTTGCTTGTGAGCCACCGACTCGTCATCCGAAGATAAATCAACTTCAAGTTGAGCGGCCAATGTTCGGCACCACTTAATACTCACAATTCGCTTACCAACAAGAGCTTCACCGTTCAAACTGGAAAAGACAGCTGCACATAGGTCTTCAGTTCCGGTATAAAACGCTGATTCCAACGCTGCTGGGTCAGAACCAAGTCCAGGTTCTGCTTCACCAATTGTTGCCAATTCATCATCGCTGTGATTTTCCATATTGGCAGCATTTTCATCAGTTAACTCAGATTCAGCCTCAGGTTTAACTTCATAAGGGGGTGCGAAGTCCGGTGGCGCTTGGGGAGCAGCCGTATTCATGTTCGATTCTTCTTGAAAAAACGAACAACCTGAGAGCACAAGCAGCGAGGTCAAGACTGCAAGTTTGATTTTAAGCACGCACGAATGGTGACAAGATAAATCTAGAAATGATTGCGACACGCACGCGCAATTACTCAACTATGAACTTATTCGGCGTAACTTGCGTGGAGAGATACTTGACATAACTCTAACTCTCTAGTTGAAGTTTAGAGTTTGTGACGGAGGAAGCATGGCAGCACCACAGAATTATCTGGCAGTGATCAAAGTTGTTGGCGTAGGCGGTGGAGGTGTCAATGCCGTTAATCGCATGATCGACGTGGGACTCAAAGGCGTGGAATTTGTGGCTGTTAATACTGATGCCCAAGCACTTTTGATGAGTGATGCTGACGTGAAGCTAGATATTGGCCGAGACTTGACCAGGGGCCTTGGTGCTGGAGCAGACCCGTTAATTGGTCGCCAAGCTGCGGAAGAACATGAAGAAGAACTGCGTGATGTGTTGCGCGGGTCAGACATGGTTTTTGTAACTGCAGGCGAAGGCGGTGGAACCGGAACGGGTGGTGCTCCGGTTGTGGCACGAATTGCTAGAGAACTGGGAGCCTTAACTGTCGGAGTGGTTACGCGTCCTTTTGCTTTTGAAGGGCGAAGACGAGCATCTGCTGCAGACGATGGAATTGAAGAGTTACGCGCCGAGGTTGATACTTTGATCGTAATTCCAAATGATCGCTTATTGCAGTTAAGTAATAAGGCGATTAGCGTGGTGGAAGCCTTCAAACATGCAGATCAAGTACTACTGCACGGTGTATCTGGAATAACCGATCTGATTACTACTCCAGGTTTAATCAATCTTGATTTTGCTGACGTTAGAAGCGTGATGAAAGATGCTGGTGCTGCTTTGATGGGAATTGGAGCTGCTCGTGGCGAAAATCGAGCTCTGGCTGCGGCTGAGATGGCAGTTCGATCCCCATTGCTCGAAGCGGGCATTGATGGAGCGCGTGGAATTTTGATGAGTATTGCCGGTGGAAGTGATCTTGGTTTGTTCGAGATTAACGACGCTGCGCGTTTGGTAGCTGAAGCAGGGCATCCAGACGCAACAATCATCTTCGGTGCTGTTATAGATGATTCATTAGGTGATGAAGTTCGAGTCACAGTGATTGCAGCCGGATTTGAAAATGGCCTGCCTGCTGCCCGTCCAGTCAAGCGCCCTGAACCAACAGCTATCACCCCAAGTTCGGTTGCTCCTGCGCTGGAAGAACCAGCAGCTGGCGCACCTGAGTTCGAGTCAGCAGCAAACATTCAAGACGACACCGGAGAAATTTCTTTACCAATGGCCGTTGGTGAAACATCTTCACTCAAACCAAGAGTTGTTTTTGATGCAACCGATGGTTTAGACGATGATCTGGATGTTCCAGACTTTCTGAAGTAGTGAATTTCTGGCTATCCCAAGGAGACTTGGGGAAGAATGCCAAATTTGCCTTCAGTGGTAGGGCAGGAGGTGTAAGTCCTCCGCCTTACGATTCTCTAAATATTGCCAACTGGGTTGGGGATGTTGACGAAAACGTCTTTCGCAATCTTGCTATTTTACAGAGTTTAGTTCCTGCACCTATTCACTTCATGCGACCTGAACACTCAACTAAATCAATTGAAGTATTTGACAAGACGTTGCCATCAAGCGCTGACATTCTTTTTACTAGAAGTTCAAATATTGCTTTGGCTGCACCAAGTGCAGATTGTGTGTCTGTGGTAGCTGCATCACAAGAATCAGAATTTCTGCTAGTTGCTCATATTGGTTGGCGGGGAGCGGTCCAAAAAATAACTCATGTTATTTCTAGTATTTTTGATCAACAAGAAATCAATCCATTAAAAGTTTCCATGAGTTTAGGGCCAGCTATTTCAGGAAGGTATTATGAAGTTGGAGAAGAAATTCAAACTCAAGTAGCTGCAGTGTTGCCAGAAAGTAGGACAACAACACATTTAGGTAGGCCAGGATTAGACCTGCGCGCAGGAATCGCACACTACTTTAAAAATCTTGGTTGTGAACTGCTCAACGATCAACCCTGCACTTTCAGTGATCAACGACTATTCTCGCATCGAGGTGATGGGGTGACTGGCAGACAAGCAGCAGTCGCTTGGCTTAAATGATCAGTCGTGAAGAGCAGTTGCGATCTAATTTAACCAATTTGCAAGACGCAATCCGCCAAAAACTAGCCAACCTTAATCGCCTAGATAAAGTCACATTAATCGCAGTAACAAAGACCTGGCCCGCATCCGATATAGAAATCTTAAAGAAGTTAGGAATATCTGATATTGGTGAATCCAAAGATCAGGAGGCATCCGCTAAGCAAGAATTAGTTGGTTCACTTGGGTTGACTCAACATTTTATTGGACAAATTCAACGAAATAAAATCAATTCTATTTTGAAATATTCAGACGTTTTACATTCGGTTGATAGAGCAGAACTCGTAAGATCTCTTGCCGCAGCCGCTCTAAAACTCAACCGCGCAACCCAGGTGTTTTTACAGGTCAATCTAGAAGATCATTTAAATGAGAGGCGCGGGGGAACAAACCCAAGACAATTATTTGAGTTAGCCCAGCAAGTAAAAGCCGTGCCTTTGCTGGAATTGAAGGGCTTGATGGCTGTTGCACCATTGGATATTGAGCCAAGATCTGCCTTTGCGAGTTTTGCTGAAGTGGCTCTGAATTTCGAGAATGAATTTCCAGAAGCTAACTGCCGTTCAATCGGGATGAGTTCGGACTGGGAGGCCGCTTTGGAATTTGGGGCGACACACCTAAGAATCGGCTCCTTGTTGCTGGGGAATAGGGGACAGATCAGGTAACTTTGGGTTAATCGTGTTCCCCGCACGCTACAGGAGGATGTCATGGCAAGCTCAGTTAGAAAGATGGCCGTTTATTTGGGCCTGATGGAAGACCAAGAGCCAACTACTGCTCCTGTTGCTGCGAGTCGACCACTAAGAACTGTCGAGTCGCTGCCTGGGGTTTCTACTCCAACTGAAGCCCCATCTATTTCTGATGGTGTTTCTAGAATTACAACTTTGCATCCTCGTTCTTATAACGATGCCAAACCAGTTGGTGAGGATTTCCGTCAAGGTATCCCAGTAATAATGAATTTAACCGAGTTAAACGATATCGATGCTCGGCGCATTGTGGATTTTGCGGCTGGACTAACTTTTGGACTTAATGGCAGAATTGAAAGAATCACTTCCAAAGTATTTTTGTTAAGTCCTGCAAATGTTGATCTAGGCGCGTCTGCTAGGGCTCAACTTCTAGAAGATGGTTTTTACAACCAGTCATAATGATTGAATCCTTAATCCTTAGCTTGCTGAGGCTGTTCTTATTCACATTAATTATTAGATTTATCATCGATTGGGTGCAAGTGCTGTCACGAACTTGGCGACCAACGGGATTTCTTTTGGTAATAGCTGAAACCGTATTCTCAATCACCGATCCGCCCCTTAACGCAATTAGGCGTTATATCAAGCCAATTCGTCTAGGAGCTGTCTCTTTAGATTTGGGATTCTTGGTGCTCTTTATTGGAACTCAAATGCTGATGGGGTTTGTGGCAGCGCTCTTTTAGACTTTTGTGATCCAAATCTTTAAGCCAAGTTCTTCTTCAGATGCGCTCGCCGAAGTTGATTCAGTCCCAGCAGTTAGTGCCACAGCCAGCACTTCTTCAGCAATTTCAGTGCTATGTCGACTAATCGCGCTAGCCAACTGTGAATCTGCCTGATAAGTAACCTGGATTCGATCAGTAACTTCAAGGCCTAGAGACTTACGAGTTTCTTGGATTAGACGAATTGTTTCTCGAGCTAAGCCTTCCAAAATTAGATCTTCGGTTAAAGTCAGATCTAAAGCCACCGAAACCCCATCATTTGTTGCAACAGCCCAGCCAGTTGTTGGGGTCTCAGTGATTACTAAATCATCAATCTCAATTGCTACTTCTACCCCAGCTACCTTAACTATGGCACTGCCAGAACTTCGAATTTCAGCGACTAATTTAGCTGGATCAACTAGTTGCAAGGCATTAGCAACTGTCTGGGTACTTGCACCATGCTTCTTGCCTAGGTTCTTGAATGCGCCTTTAACCGAGACCGAAACCAAGTCTCCTTGGTTTGCCATATCGGTTAACTCTTTAACATTTAATTCTTGAGAAATCTGCTCCCTTAGTTCAAGTGTCAATAATTTCCAGGCGTCAGTTGAAATGAGTGCTCTTGGTAATGGTTGACGGTTGCGCATCTTGGAATCGGCTCTTGCAGTTCGACCCAATTCCACAACACTTCTAACAATTTGCATTTGGTTTTGAAGGTCACTGTTAATCAGTTCATCGTTAAAGCTGGGCCAAGATGCTAAATGAACTGAGCTGATCTCTGGATCAGTGGTGGTGACAAACAGGTCCTGCCAAATTCGGTCACTTATAAATGGCGTAAATGGTGCCATTACCAGAGTTAAAGTGCGTAAAGCTTCATGCAAAGTGGCTAGAGCTGCTGGATCACCATCCCAGAATCTTCTGCGATTTCGCCTCACATACCAGTTACTCAACTGGTCAATGAATTCACCAATTAGTCTTCCAGCTCGTTGAGTGTCAAAGCTATCCATTGCATGATCAACTTCTTTGGCGAGCCGATTAGTCTCGCTAACTAACCACTGATCAATAACTGGTCTATTTGAATTTTCTGGAGCGTTGGAATAGTCGAATTTAGCAATAGATCCGTAAAGTGCTTGAAACGAAGCTGTCGCCCAATAGGTGAGCATGTTCTTTCGGACTACTTCCTGCAATGAAGAGTGACCTAATCGACGTGCTTGCCAAGGCGAGCCCGAAGCCAACATAAACCAACGAATGGCATCAGCACCATGCTCATTCATCAAATCCATGGGATCTAGCACATTGCCTAAACTCTTACTCATCTTGCGGCCTTGCTCATCTTGAATATGACCTAAACAAACAACATTTTTGTAAGAGGTTTGATCAAAAACGAGAGTGCCGATTGCCATCAGCGAATAAAACCAACCACGAGTTTGGTCTATTGCTTCACAGATGTAATCAGCTGGATAAGTTGCTTCAAATTCTGCTTTATTCTGATGAGGGGCACCCCATTGAGCAAAAGGCATTGCACCTGAGTCGTACCAAACATCAATGACTTCTGGAACTCTAACTGCTATTTTGGAGCACTGTGGACAATCAAATTTAACATCATCAATAAATGGTCGATGTGGGTCCATCTTAGACAAATCAGTGCCAGTTAACTCACTTAACTCAGATCTAGATTCAATTACAGTTTGATGCCCATCTTCACAACGCCAAATTGGAAGGGGTGTTCCCCAGTATCGGTTTCTGGACAAAGCCCAATCGATGTTGTTTCTTAGCCAATCACCGTAACGACCCCACTGAATCGTTCCTGGAAACCAGTTTGTAGCGGTGTTTTGCTCAATTAACTTATCTTTAATAGCTGTTGTTCGAATGTACCAAGACGGCTGTGCGTAATAGATAAGCCTGGTGGAGCATCGCCAGCAGTGTGGGTATGGATGTGGGTAAGCGGATTGCTTAAAGAGTAATTCTGTTTGTTTGAGAAACTTAAGAACGATCTTGTCAGCATCCTTGAAGAAAATGCCACCAACATTTGGGACATCTGTTAAGAACTTGCCGTCAGGGGAGATGGGATTAACTACCGGAAGACCAAGCGGTCGACACAACTCTAAATCTTCAGCACCAAAAGCAGGCGCTTCATGCACAATTCCAGTGCCATCCGCAGTAGTTACAAAATCAGCATGTAAGACGGTATGCAGCAGTGGCGCATCAAATTCAGCAAAAGAGACCCAATCTAAGGGGCGTTTGTAGTGATGCCCCACAACTTCACTACCTTTAATACTTCCAACAACCTGAACTTCTTGATCCCCAAACACCTTTTCTATTAAGGCAGATGCGCAAAGCAAGTTTTTAGATTCAAATTTCACAACGCTGTATTCAATTTCATTTCCAACCGCACAAGCAGTATTGGAAACCAACGTCCAGGGAGTGGTCGTCCAAGCAATCAAAGTGAGACCTGGGTATTTACTTAGCAACGGCCCAGAAGTCAGTGGCATATAAACATATGCTGACTCATCAACTACATCTTGATACCCCTGTGCTAGCTCATGATCTGATAACCCTGTGCCACATCTTGGACAGTAGGGACTAACTCGGTGATCTTCAACTAAAAGTCCCTTTTTATGAATTTGCTTAAGTGACCACCAGACAGATTCAATGTAGGCAGGATCCATAGTCCAATAGGCAGAATCAAAGTTCACCCAGTAACCCATTCGTTGAGTCATTTCCGTAAAGGCTCCAACATGACGCAATACAGACTCACGACACTTAGCATTAAATGCAGCTATCCCGTATTTTTCAATGTCTTTCTTGCCACTGAAGTTCAGTTCCTTCTCAACTTCAATCTCTACTGGTAGACCATGGCAATCCCAACCTGCTCTGCGCTCGACGTGGTAGCCCTTCATAGTTCTATATCTAGGAAATACGTCTTTAAAGGTTCTTGCCTCTACATGGTGTGCACCTGGCTTGCCATTGGCAGTTGGTGGACCTTCATAGAAAACCCATCTTGGCTTTCCGATAGAGGCCTTAGTGCTTTGTTCAAAAGTGCCATTGGAGTTCCAGCTATCCAATATGGATAGCTCCATTTCAGGCAGGTTCACTCGAGGAGGGATCTCCTTATATGAGGCCACAGCACCATCTCTTAAGTTGTTTAGGGTGCGCACGATACCCCTGATGAGTTGGAACTTTGGAGATATGCGTAGTCACTCCCTGTAGGCTACGCCGGCGCTTCGATAAGGGAGGTCAGAAATGGCTAAGGCTGACGGTTCGGCATTACCTACCCGCAAGGGCGAACGAGCCTGGAGCGAGAAGGACGTTGAAACAGTCCGTCGCACCCTTGAAGAAGACATTTCTGAACTGACCTCTGAATTAGCAGCCGCTGAGCAGCAGGCTCAGGCATTAGCTGAAGGCTTTGGAGACACTTCCGACGATCAAGCAGAGTCCGGGTCATTCATGGTCGAGCGCGAGTATCAATTGGGCATTATCGAGAATTCAAAAGAACAATTACTTCAAGTTCAAGATGCGATGAAAAGATTGGTATCGGGCAATTTTGGTATATGTGATTCTTGTAAGCAGCCAATCGGGAAAGCCCGACTCTTGGCTTATCCTCGCGCCACTCAGTGCGTGGAATGTAAGCGTGCCGAAGAGGCGCAGGTTTAAGTGAGTGTTCTCGCCGCCCGAATCTATGGTGCGGCTGTAGTCATAACTGTCCTCGATCAGGCATTTAAGGCATTGGCCGTAAGTTCCTTATTTAGTAAACCCAATATTGTGATCATTCCCGAAGTATTTGGAGAGTCGGTTGGCCCCGTACTTCAACTAACCCATGTCCTAAATTCTGGAGCAGCTTTTGGTTTTGGTAGCAATTACACGATCGCAATAACGGTGCTCGCTGCTTTTATAATCTGGATGTTGATTAGATACGCAAATAAGATAACAGATCCAATTTGGGCCACAGCTTTTGCACTACTGCTTGGTGGCGCAACAGGAAATTTCCTTGATCGAATCTTTAGGGAACCACACGGCTTAAAAGGCCATGTAATTGATTACTTGCAGATTCCAAATTTTCCAGTTTTTAACTTTGCTGACATTTGTATTTCGCTAGCCGCTGTTTTCATTGTTTTGGCTGTTATTAAAAAACGAGAATTGGATCACAAACATGTCTGAAACTCGCACATATCCGGTTACAGATGATTTAATTGGTGAACGCGCAGATGTTGGCGTTGCAAACCTGTTGGGTATTTCGCGAACACAGGCAGTTGATTTAATTGAATCATTCTCTGTTTTTGTTGATGGCGATCCAATTTCAAAGAGTGATAGATTGAAAAAGGGGTGGCTAGTGGATGTAATTTCTCGACCAGCATCTGAAGCAGAGCCATCTTTGATTGCAGCACCCTTTGATGTTGAGCTCCCAGTTATTTACTCTGATGACGAAGTAGTTGTAATCAACAAACCATTTGGAGTTGCAGCTCACGCATCAGTAGGGTGGACTGGGCCT
>SXGQ01050239.1_pt1 | contig 75364 bp, 77 predicted proteins | sample 3178371 | NCBI WGS metagenome assembly SXGQ01 (sample SAMN11356859, study PRJNA531348) | freshwater metagenome | isolation source: freshwater sample F1-20 | place: China: Fuxian Lake, Yuxi | collected 2017-12-25 | reverse complement strand
ATAGATCTTGTCTCAAACTCATCGCGCGTCGGCATCGGCACAGAGTGTCGTTGCATTAGTTCTGTTGCTGGCCCTACGCAACTACGTAGTACGTGTAATGGGTTCTGTCGTTGCTCATCAACATCAGTAACAAGCAACTGCAACAAAGCACGTTCTATTTCGTGTTCAACACGGCCAACTACCACGGTCATTTCGGATGCCATATCTGCTGGTACAGCGCCAACACCAGAACGAGTGATTGATGTGATGCGTTCAGTCATCCAATTCGGTACAGCACTAATGACAGCGAGATACATCTCACGGGAATACGGCTCTAACTCAGATACTGGTGGCTGGTCTGTCATCTCATTTTGGAGTGTATGGAATGAGGAATCCCTCTGACCACCACGAAACAAAGACGCAACAATTCCTCGGCGCTCTTTACCGAGTAAACATGGTGATATGAGTCGTGCTTTGGTACTTGCAGGTGGCGGGGTCACGGGTGTGGCTTGGGAGACGGGGGTACTCATGGGCATGCTCGATGCAGGTTGCGATGTTGTCACCGGAGTCGATTTGGTGGTGGGCACATCTGCTGGGTCCACCGTGGGCGCACAGATACTTTCGGGAGAGGGTTTGGACGCCCTATATGCACGCCAAATTGATGAGAACCACTTCGAAATTTCTCCTCAACTAGATCTGGAACTATTGGCACTCATCTTTGGCGAGCTTGCCGCCGGTGGTACCACCACAGACGAACAACGCATTCGTATCGGAACACTTGCATTACAAACGCCAACCGTCAGTGAAGAAATTCGCCGCGCGGTCATTGAGACGAGACTTCCCTCTCATGAATGGCCGTCTACTCCTCTCATCCTCACTGCCATCGATGCTGTGACTGGTGAGTTTGTGACGTGGGATGTAAATAGCGCAATAGCGCTCGTTGATGCAGTGGCTTCGAGTTGCGCAGTGCCGTCAGTGTGGCCATGCGTAACAATCAACGGCAAGAAGTATTACGACGGTGGTTTACGAAATGGAGCGAATGCATTTTTGGCCGCAGGCCATTCAGAAGTAACCGTGATCGCTCCACAAACAACAGGTCTTTCTCCACTCATTGAAGAAGAGCTTGATGAACTGCGCGTGGCGGGCGCCGTTGTGCATCTCATCACGTGTGATGCCGAGGCCATCGCCGCTATGGGCCCCAATTCACTTGATCCGGACTTTCGCAAACCAGCTGCAGAGCATGGTCGCCGCCAAGGTCGAAGTTTTGCGTCTCAGTAACTGATTCAGTTCTGAACGCACCTCATTATCTGAGCCTTGCTGGCTCGCTAGTACGCTGAATACATCACAGACGGAGCCGATGATGACGTTCAACCCCACACAACCTAAAGATTTTCCAGGAACTATTGGTCGCACACTTGCAGACTCATCTCCACACTTTCCCGAACACAATTCGGGCAAGGGAAAACCAAATATCTTGATGGTCCTTCTCGACGATGTGGGCTTTGCTGACTTTGGTTGTTACGGAGCAGAAAACGCAACTCCCACCATCGATGCCATTGCAGAACGCGGGCTTCGTTTCTCTGGTTTTCACACCACTGCCATGTGCTCCACGACGCGTGCTGCTCTTCACACTGGGCGTAATCATCACTCCGTTGGTGTTGGTTGCTTAGCCAACTTCGATAGTGGCTTTCCTGGGTATCGCGGAAAGATTGCGAAAGAAGCAGGCACATTGGCCGAGATGCTTCGTCCACACGGATACCGCAACTACATGGTGGGTAAATGGCATGTCACTCCGTTAACAGAAACCGGACCAACTGGTCCGTTTGATGGTTGGCCACTTGCGCGTGGCTTCGATCGCTTCTACGGATTTCTCGATGCAGAGACAGACCAGTACAGTCCAGAAGTTGTGCGCGACAACACGCATGTCACCGCCGATGGTACGTACTGGACTGGCTATCACCTCACTGAAGATCTATGTGACAACGCCATCACATATCTTGCTGAACACACTGCTGGTGCACCTGATGCTCCGTGGTTCATGTTGTTGGCACCTGGTGCATGTCATGCACCGCACCAAGCACCACTCGACATTATTAACCGTTGTGAGCAGTATTACCTCGACGGATGGGATGCTGCGCGCGAGCGTCGATTAGCAAATCAAATCAAGATTGGTCTTGTACCTCCAGATACTCAATTGCCGCCTCGTAATGATTTTGTTCTTGCTTGGGAAGATATTCCTGTCGAACAAAAGCCGCTCTTCGTGCGCCTCATGGCTGCATACGCCGCAATGTTGGAGCACTTCGATGAAAATCTTGCGCGCGTTATTAAGCAGTTAGAAGTTTCAGGTCAACTTGACAACACCGTCATCATGGTGATGAGCGACAACGGAGCAAGCCAAGAAGGTGGCCCGTGGGGTTTCATCAATGCAATGGGGCCTTTCAACCTGATCCCCGAAACCATTGAAGAAAAGATTGCCAAAGTCGGCGACATTGGTGGCCCAGATACCCACAGCAACTTTCCATGGGGTTGGGCAATGGCTGCCAACACCCCACTGAAGCGTTATAAGCAAAACACTCACTCAGGTGGTATTCGCGATCCGTTCGTATTGGCTTGGCCCGGTGTCGTACCAGACCAAGGTGGGCTGCGGCACAACTTCTGTCATGCAATCGATCTTGCACCAACCATTCTCGACATGTTGGGTCTTGAAGCTCCTTCACATATCAATGGCATTCCACAAATGCCTATTGAAGGCGAATCCTTTGCTCCGCTAATTGGCAATGCACAAGCACTCGTGGAACGTGGACCCCAATATTTCGAAATGTTCGGTCACAGAGGTTTGTGGTTAGACGGTTGGAAAGCAGTTGCGTTTCACCAGATGGGTACGCCGTTTGAGAACGACACGTGGGAGTTGTACAACCTCAATGAAGATTTCAACGAGTGCCATGACCTTGCACAAGCCGAACCAGAACGCCTCGCGTCCATGATTGAAATGTGGTGGAAAGAAGCAGACAAGCATTCTGTATTGCCTCTAGACGATCGCTTCGCTCCTCGCTTTGCAGAAAATGCAGAGCGTCACACCGGTCAACGCACCAACTTCACTTTCTGGAAAGGAATGGGCCACTTGCCATCAGACGTGGCACCGGACTTACGTAGCCGCTCGTACACCATCTCTGCTTTCATTGATGTTCCCACAGAAGGCTGTGAGGGTGTTTTAGTTTCCCACGGTGACCTCACTAGTGGCTACAGCCTTTTTATTCGCGACGGTCATCTCGAACACGATCTCAACATCGGTGGAAGTCACCAGATGTTGAAATCAGATCGCCCAATTACACCAGGGGCACACACTGTTGGTGTACGTATGAAACGAGTCGGTAACGAGGGCACACTCACTATGTTCATTGATGATGTTGTGGTCGGAACTATGACTACTAACAACATCTTCTGGATTTTGATCTCATGGTCGGGTCTTGACATTGGACTAGACCGCGGAACACCGGTGAGCGATTACGAATCTCCGTTTGTATTCACAGGGCATCTCACCAAAGTGGAAATCAATCTCGACAATGATCAAGTATTGGACTTCCACGGTGAGAGTCGTGCCACCATGGCACGCGACTAATTACTTGCGCGCAGTTGCCGGCACTTCACGAAACGGCATCTCACGGTCCAACTGAGGCTCTTTCGGCAACCCCAAAATCATTTCACCAATGATGTTGCGCTGAATCTGATCCGTGCCACCACCGATTGATGTGAAGTATGCATTGAGATGCGAATAGTTTGCATCACGTGCAGATGGATTCGCATCGCCGTCAAGTGCGCCTTCTGCTCCCAATAGTTCACTGTGTAAGTGGCCGGCGTAATGCAAAATGCCCGACATAGCCAACTTGCCAAACGAAGCCAACGGTGAAGACCCACCCGCTTCACTCACAGCTTTTGCCCTGTCGCCGTTCCAATCATTCACTAAACGCATGCAATACAAACGAGCAAGTTTTTGTCGAATCACATGATCGTTTGATTTACCCGCCTGTTGTGCGACTTTCACAAGCGACAAGTCTGGACTTGGGATACTTCCGTGGGCTGCCGATGTCGCGCCACCGGGGCCGCGAGGACCACGTCTCGAAATACCCATCGCTGCGCGCTCATATGCAAGAGCGGATTGCAAGACCCACCAACCTTTGTTTAAGTCACCCAACAAGTTGGCGTGCGGTACGCGTGCATCGGTAATGAATACTTCGTTGAATCGCGAATCACCAGTGGCTTGGCGTAATGGTCGCACTTCGACACCCGGTTGCTTCATGGGGAAATAGAAAAATGAAATACCGCGGTGCTTTGGTTGGTCCCAGTCGGTGCGCGCAATCAACATGCCAATGTCTGCACCCTTGGCGCCCGACGTCCATACCTTCTGACCATTGATCACCCACTCGTCACCATCTCGCACAGCGGTGGTACGAATGCCAGCCAAGTCTGAACCTGCACCTGGTTCGCTATAGAGCAAACACATCGCTACCTCGTCAAGTAACAATCGACGCACGTATTGCTGCTTGAGTTCTTCGGTACCAAACCCCACCAGCGTTCCTGCCCACAGATTGAATTTGTCTTGACCAGGGCCAGAGATTCCCGCTTCTGAAAAGACAGCTTCCACCGCTTCGGCTTCTTCGTCGTTCAAACCACGGCCATACGAATCTACGGGCCAACGAAGTGCGGCCCATTTTGCATCGACTACTTTTTCGCGCCACTCAGCAAGGTCTATGCCTTTGCTCCAGTTATCACGAATGAAATCTTTTGCTTCTTGCACAAGTGCAGATACTGAACTCATTTAGTTCTCCCAGCGGTTGCGGCTAATGCACCAAGACCCACAAAAAGCATGCCTGAAACATAGCGTTGAATGAACGGCAATGTCTTACCGCGTAGGAGTAAATGGCGCAATCCACTTGCCATTAGCGAGTACGAGCCATTGAAGATTGTGGCCAATACGACAAAGATGACTCCTAGAAATAGAGACTGCAAGCTCGCATGAGTTGCGTTCGTGTCTACAAACTGCGGAAAGATTGACAAGAAGAACAGTGCTGTTTTTGGATTCAATGCGTTCACAATGATTCCTTGACGGAATGCTTGCTGTGTTGTCACCGCAGCCTGATCAGCATCAACAGCAGTGGGAACTTTCAGAAGAGTACGAACTCCCGTGTAGACCAAATAGACAACTCCGGCCCATTTCACAATGTTGAACAATGTTGCAGATGCCGCAAGCACGGCACTGAGTCCCACCGCAGCAAAAGTGACCTGAATCGCATCGCCCACTTCAAGACCAGCGACTGCGGCTAAACCAACACGTCGACCATCAGCGATACTGCGGTTCAGGATGTACAACACTGCCGGGCCTGGAATAAGCAATAGAGCAACCGTGGCAACGCAGAACGCGAAGATTGTTGACAACTCAGGCACAGCCCAACCGTAGCAATTACCTGCCAGGTGCTCCACTACTCTGAAACTATGCGCGCACTAATACAACGAGTTCTCAGTGCGTCAGTTGACGCCGAAGTAGATGGTGCAACAGTTCGATCTGGTCAGATTGATAAAGGGCTTTTGGTATTGATTGGAATTACACATACCGACACTGACGCGCTAGCCAAAAAGATGGCCGAAAAGATTTGGCATCTGCGCATTATGGAAGACGAAGCCGGCGTGATGAATTTGTCTATTGCAGATACGACGCAATCCATTCTCGTGGTGAGTCAATTCACGTTGTATGGCGAGACAAACTCTGGTCGACGTCCTACCTGGACCGCTGCTGCTAAACCAGAATATGCAGAGCCATTGGTGGACCTAGTCGTAAAGGAACTACAAGCCCTTGGTGCGTCAGTACAGACTGGCGTTTTCCGCACCTACATGCAAGTGTCGCTTGTCAACGATGGTCCAACCACCGTGAACATCGAACTCTAAATGTGGTGAATCAGTTCTTCTACCGGAGTAACCATTCCGACATAGAACGCGCCGAAGTCTGCATACACAGCAGATGCTTCATCGAAGCGCATTGTGTACACCACCTCTTTTAGGTCGTCGGGGTGCACACCAAATAGTGTGACTCCCCATTCGAAATCATCAAGGCCAGCAGATCCTGTAACCATCTGAATGACTCGTCCTGCAAATGTTCGACCGCTCTTGCCGTGTTCTTCCATCAGTTCTTTACGCTTATCGAACTCAAGAGTGAACCAGTTCTGTTCCGGATCTCTGCGCTTTGACATTGGATAGAAGCACCACGCATTTTTTCCGGCCGGCGGTAGTTGCGGGTACAAACGAGCATTTAACATTTCCTGTGGCATGCCTTTTGCGTACTCAGAAACTTCAGTGAGCGATACGTAGCTATCTACTATTTCTAGACCCGCATGCTGAATACCGGTCTGCAGTGCCTTCAGTTGACGCATGTCGGCTGCAACACCCATGAAAGCCAGATCTGCTTTATGACCCAACATGGAAACAGACACAACACTGACGCCATTGTTTTCCGCAGCTTTCACCGCGTTCACCAACGCTTCGCCATCGAAATTTGGAAATGGCTTGCAGAACAAGTGGATGACCGCAAGGCCAACCGAGGGGGACATTGGTTCGCTCATATTTCTAACCTACCGATTTACGAGTGGCAGCGACGACTGCTGATGCAAACCGAGCAGGCGCATCGTGGTCTAAATGGACATACAACGAAGGTTCAGCAAGTTCTACTTCCATCACTACTGGCACACCCTGAGCACCCCGCACAGCGTCGACACGCGCATATAAAGGCTTCTGGGAGAACTTCCGCGTGATGAAGTCAATAACTTGATCACCCAATTCGCGTTCCTGAGCAGAAGCGTCACGCGGCGTGATGTCTTCTTCTGTGTATAGGCCATTTTTCACATTGCCGCCAGATGCCAAGATGGCGCCTTTTCTAAACGCGTGACTGTATTCACCATTGAAATACAACATGCCGGTCTCACCGCGTTCGTCGATGAATCTTTGATATGGCTGCACCATTGCAACTTTTCCAGCATCAATGAGAGAACCGAGATGTGCAGCTGCCTTCACTGGAGATTCAAGATGGCGCTCAGTGTTGTTAGAACCTGCACTGACTGTTGGCTTCACAACAATGTCGTTCTCGAGCATTCCCTCATTAGTGATCAGCACTAAATCTTCAGCACCACGCACATACGTTGTTGGAATCACTGGAATACCAGCGTCGACAAGTTCGGCCAAGTACGTCTTATCGGTATTCCATTTCACAATGGCAGCGCTATTGAACAATGCTGTCTGTTCTGACACATGATCAAGCCACGACAGGAACTTCTCGTAGTGACGGTGATAATCCCATGGAGAGCGAATAATCGCCGCAGCGAATCTCGACCAATCTGCTTCAGGGTTTTCCCAGTCAACAACCTCTGCCACTATCCCGCGATCTTGAAGACCGCGGATAATGAGTGGTAAGTCTGTGTCGTGATGACGCGCCTCTGCGCAACTAATTAGTGCGAGAGGCCGCGACATCGACGATAAAGAATTGAACGACTAGAAGTCGCCCATGCCGCCATGGTCATGGCCAGCATGTGAAGCATCTTCAGGCTTGTCGGCAATGACACACTCGGTGGTGAGGAACAATGCAGCAATTGATGCAGCGTTCTGCAATGCAGAGCGCGTCACCTTTGCAGCGTCGATCACACCCAACTTCACGAGGTCTTCGTATTCACCAGTTGCAGCGTTCAGACCTTCATTGCCCTTCAGGCTCTTCACCTTGGCCACAACGACTCCGCCTTCCATGCCAGCATTTTCAGCGATCTGCTTCAATGGGCCTTCGAGCGAACGAGCAACCATGCGAGCACCGGTTTGTTCGTCGCCAGCAAGTGTGTCTGCAATTTTGTTGACAGCGTCTTGTGCACGAAGCAACGCAACGCCACCGCCAGGCACAACACCTTCTTCGATGGCAGCCTTTGTAGTGCTGACAGCGTCTTCAATACGATGCTTCTTTTCCTTCAGTTCAACTTCAGTAGCAGCGCCCACCTTGAGGACAGCAACTCCGCCGGACAACTTGGCAAGGCGCTCTTGCAACTTCGCGCGGTCGTAATCGGAATCTGTGTTCTCGATTTCGGTTTTGATCTGGCTGATACGTCCCTTGATGTCTGCTTCTGGGCCGGCGCCTTCAATGATGGTGGTCTCATCTTTGGTGATGAGCACTTTCTTTGCGCGTCCAAGGAGGTCGAGAGTCGCGTTCTCAAGTTTAAGACCAACTTCCTCGCTGATGACCTGGCCACCTGTAAGGATTGCGATGTCTTGCAACATTGCTTTACGACGATCACCAACACCAGGAGCCTTGACTGCAACGCTCTTGAATGTTCCGCGAATCTTGTTCACAACAAGTGTGGCCAATGCTTCGCCCTCAATATCTTCAGCGATGATGATGAGAGCTTTTCCACTCTGCATCACTTTTTCAAGTACAGGCAACATGTCACGAACATTTGTGATCTTGCCTGAGACAAGCAGGATGTATGCATCGTCGAGAGATGCTTCCATGCGGTCTGTGTCTGTAACGAAGTAAGGCGAAATGTAACCCTTGTCGAAGCGCATACCTTCAACAAGATCCATCTCCATGCCGAATGTCTGGCTCTCTTCAACAGTGATAACACCGTCTTTGCCAACCTTGTCGATTGCCTCTGAAATCATGCGACCGATTTCTGGGTCTGCAGCAGAGATAGATGCAACTTGTGCGATCTGCTCTTTTGAATCGACTTCTTTTGCCAATGCACGAATGCTTTCAATAGCGGCAGCAACTGCAGCTTCGATGCCCTTCTTCAATGACATTGGGTTTGCACCAGCAGCAACGTTGCGCAATCCCTCGCGCACCATTGTCCATGCAAGAACTGTGGCGGTTGTGGTTCCGTCACCAGCAACATCGTCGGTCTTCTTGGCGACTTCTTTCACCAATTCAGCACCAATGCGCTCGTACGGATCTTCAAGATCGATTTCTTTGGCGATTGAGACGCCGTCGTTTGTGATGGTGGGTGCACCCCACTGTTTTGCAAGAACAACGTTGCGACCCTTTGGTCCGAGCGTGACGCGCACTGCGTCTGCCAACTTGTTCATGCCTGCCTCGAGACCGCGACGGGCCTCTTCATCAAATGCAATGAGCTTTGCCATGGGGATTTCCTCCGAAAATGGGGTTTTGCCTGTTACTGGGGGCTCGCACCGGGGCGAACCTGACCGCTAGCACTCTACCGTTGAGACTGCTAACGGCACACCTGGTGGTGGTCAATGCAGGGAAATTGGGGCCCAGTGAGGGACTGGAATTGGGGCTAGAGCCCGCCAGCAACCGCTGGGATGATAGAGACCGTGTCTCCGTTGTTCACAGGGGTTTCAAGGCCCTGCAGGTAGCGCACGTCGTCGTCCGAGACGAAGATATTGACGAACTTGTGCAGTTCGCCTTCGCCGTCATAGAGGCGCTCGTCGAAACCGCCGTGGGCAGCATTCAGTGCTGTGAGCACTTCACGCAAGGTTGTTCCTTCCACCTCAACGGTGGATGCACCGCCAGAGATGGGACGCATGGTGGTGGGGATTCGAACGGTAACGGCCATACGAAAACCCTACCGAATGACTAGTGATTCGCCACCACAGGAGCAACGCGATCAACCCACGGCATTGCTTCTTCAAGTTGTGCAGCAAGTCGCACCAGAATGTCTTCACGAAACGGTGCGCCCACGAATTGCACACCCATCGGCAAACCGGACTTAGACCAGTGCAACGGCAAACTAATTGCCGGCTGACCCGTGAGATTGAATTGCGAGGTGTACGCCATGATCTCTCTCAAGTGATGTCCACCTTGTGGGCCACTGAGATGACCAATACGTGGTGGAGGCCCAGCGAGTGTTGGCGTCAGCAAAATGTCATACGGTTCAGAATCATCAATTGGTTCCCACCACTGAACAACACGACGACACCATGCGTGTAGCCATGTCATGTTCGACAAATACATCTCTGCAGTGACTGCACGACCCATCTCGCGCATTCGAATGTTGTCGGGCTCCAAATCATTTTCGCCAATGGCACGACCAAACATTCGCTCAAACGCAGAGACATCATTGTGTGTCCACGCTGCAACTATCGCTGTGAACTTTCCTGCGAACTCTTCTTCGGCTAATGCATTTGGATATGACACATCAACACGGTGTCCGAGTGAAGTTAAGACCTTTGCAACGTGCGCAACAGACTCACTTGATTCCTGATTGCGCATTTGATACTCAAACAATGGATGATCAAGAATGCCAATGCGCAATGAACCAGGATCCACTCCCACTTCTTGCACAAGTGGTCGCACGAATGGTGGTGCTGTGTACGGGTCGCCTGACTCGTATCCACTGATGACATCAAGTACCGCAGCAGTGTCGCGCACAGTGCGAGTAACACAACCGTCAATCGTCGCGCCCATCCATGTTTCACCCATGTCGGGACCTTTGCTCACACGACCACGCGATGGCTTTAGCCCAACAAGGCCGCATTCGCTGGCTGGCACACGAATAGAACCGCCGCCGTCATTTGCATGACCCACAGGAACAATGTGTGCGGCAACACTTGCGGCAGACCCACCGCTTGAACCACCAGTTGAATGTTCAAGATTCCACGGATTACGCGATGGACCATACGACAAAGGTTCAGTGGTGATGGTGTTTCCAAATTCAGGTGTATTGGTGCGACCGATCACAACAAAGCCGGCGCGAAGAAAACGATCTGTGAGGTAACTGTTTGACAGAGCTGTGTAGCCAGCTTCTTTCAGAAAACGTGTTCCCATGTGGTGCGGCTCACCAGCAAGTGGCGCACCTAGGTCTTTCAGCACTAACGGCACACCAGTGAATGCACCTTGTGGCAATGTGCCCGATGCTTCCTGTTGTGCTTTTTCAAATCGCGGGTGAATGATGGCGTTGATATCACCGTTCACAGCGTGTGCCTGCTGAATAGCCGCATCAACGAGTTCTCGTGCAGACACTTCCCCTCGCGCCACCATGGCGGCTTGTTCTGTTGCGTCGCAGTTAGTCAATTTGCTCATGTCTCAACCCTATGTCCGACCTAGGGTGTCCTCGTGCGTGTACTTGCAGCAGCAGACAAATTCAAGGGAACTGCAAGCGCTGCCAGTGTCTGTGCAGCAATTGGTCATGCCTGCTGGGACCTTGGTATCGACTGCGTGGAGATGCCCATGGCCGATGGTGGTGAGGGAACTCTTGATGTTCTCGGCGGCCCAAACAGATCCAGTGTGGTCACGGGGCCGTTGGGAACTGCGGTCGAAGCAGAGTGGCGCCTTCACCGTGGTGTTGCGGTTATCGAGATGGCGCGCGCATCTGGGCTCACGCTTGCAGGTGGGTCAGACAACAACAATCCACTGGATGCGACCACTCAAGGCACTGGTGAACTCATTGACAAAGCACTTAACGAAGGCGCCAAGAAAATCATTGTATGTCTCGGTGGTTCTGCAACAACCGATGGTGGCCTAGGTGCATTGCGTGCCATTAGCACTCCTGCTCGTCTGCGTGCTGTGGAATTTCTTGTGGCGTGCGATGTAGACACCTACTTCATTGATGCTGCGAAAGTTTTTGCACCACAAAAAGGTGCGAGCAAATCTCAAGTCACCATGTTGACAGGCCGGCTAGAACGGTTAGCCCAAATGTACGAATCTGAATATGGCATCGCCGTGAATAACATTCTCGGGTCTGGAGCCGCGGGTGGACTAGCCGGCGCACTTGCAGCACTCGGTGCAACATTGATGCCCGGGTTTGACATCGTTGCCGAAGAGGTGGAGTTCTACGACGCGATACGCGCTACCGATCTAGTCATTACTGGTGAAGGCCTTCTCGACGAAACAAGTTTCGATGGAAAAGTTGTGGGCAGCGTGTATCAGTACGCTCAAAACTCCAAAACAAAAATGGCTGTTATTGCAGGCGACGTTGACATAGAAATGTCTAGTTACGCAGACATTGACGTAATGAATCTCACTGCGCAGTTCGGCGCAGAATTATCTATGCAACAAGTGTTGCGTTGCGTTGAGGACGCCACGCGCTTGTATTTGCAGACGAAGTAGCTCAGCCCGCAGGTGGCACTGTGGTGGTTGCAGCACCACCAGCATCGGTACCAACACTTGGCAATGGCTTGCCAGAGAGATCGGTTCCCAACAAGATCAGAATGCAGGCATCGCCCAGTGTTCCGTCTTCAAGGGGCACTGGTACTGGCATGACAGCAACTTCTACTGTTCCGCCAAGAACGCCAGCCATCTTTTGTGCAGCTGCTTCACAACCAGCAAGGTAGAACACGCCTGTTGTCTTGCGCTTAGCTGTTCCGGCGGCCACGTTCTTTGCAGGCAATACCTTGTAACCCTGATCTTGCAGATTGCCAGTCATCACACCTGCACTGCCAGCGATGCCAGAAGCGTTAGCCACTTGAATCTTGAATCCGTTGACATCTAGCGGAAGTGTGGTTGACGTAACCGAAGGGTCGATAGAGCCTTCACCGGGCGTGGGCGCAGCAGATGTGGGCACGGCGCCGTTCGTGGTGCTGGAGGCACGCACATCACGCAAGATGAGGAAACCGAGGAGCAAAGCCACGACAGCTACAGCAACCCCGAGAGTGCCAGTGCTTGGTGATGGGAGTGATGGGCGCGAGCCGCGAGATCGTTGTTGGTTCATAATGAAAAGTCCTCTTTCGCAATCAAGGAGACATGCACACGGTAGTGGCTAGGTAGAACAAGGGGCATGACACCTCTCCAACCCCTACGGAATAAAGGATTTCCACGAAGTGTGGCCACAAAGAGCCATATGGAGCCGGGTGTGGGGATTGAACCCACGACCTACGCATTACAAGTGCGTTGCTCTACCACTGAGCTAACCCGGCGAGGAGGTACAGCCTAGGCGCGCTCGGCCATTCGGACACGGGTGACTTCATACGTTGCCAAGGCAGCCGCCGCTGAAACGTTGAGAGACGAGACCTGGCCAAGCATGGGGATGCCCACAATGGCGTCGCAACGGTCCCGCACAAGGCGTGACAGGCCAGCCCCTTCGGACCCCAGCACGAGGCAGATGCCCTCATTGGCCAATTTGCCGATCTCAAACAATGTGTTGTCGCTTGAATCATCAAGACCGACGACCCAAATGCCTTTGTCGCGCATCTGTTGGATAGCGGTGGGAAGACCAGAGACCAAGGCCATGGGCACATGCTCGATTGCCCCAGCCGATGCCTTTGCCACCGTGGGGGTGACATGCACGGCGCGATGCTTTGGTAGCAACACGCCAGTAACGCCGGCGCCATCACAACAACGAAGTAACGCGCCAAGGTTGCCGGGGTCTGTCACGCCATCGACAGCTACAAGGAATGGTGCCACTCCATTACGTGGACGCAACAGTGCAGCAAAATCTGCTTCTTCAAGTGGCGCAGCAAAAGCAATGATGCCTTGCGGTGCTTCGCTTCGTGCAGTCTCTTCTAATTTGCGGCGTGGCACTTCAAGCACAGTGACTCGTTGCGCATCGGCAATCTGTTCGATGTCTTCAAGAATTGGTGCTGGGTCAATATCTGCAGCAATCCAAATTTCACGAACTTTGCGACGTTGACCAATGAGTAATTCACGCACAGCCTGACGGCCTTCAATTTGTTCGCCACCTAAACCTTTTGCAACTGGCGCATTGCGACGTGGAGATTCTCCGCGACGTGCACCAGGTTGTGGCGCGCCACGACGAGCTTGCGGACGCGGTGCACCGTCACGGGGAGCACCCACTCGTGATGCTCCGCCTGCGCCTGCACCTTTGCTTCGCGAAACAACTCCGCGCGAGGATGCAGCGCCACTGCGTGATGATGGCCCTTTTGGTTCGTCACTACGTGATCGACTGCCAGTATTGCGACCGCCTGCAGGACGACCTGGCTTACCGGTATTTACTTTTGGTTTTGATGATTTGCGTGGCGCCATGGTCACGACTCCTTGATGATGATTGCTGAAGAGAAACAGGCGATTCCTTCGCCACGACCGATTGCGCCAAGACCCTCGGCACGTCGACCTTTGACAGACACGGGTGCGCCGGCTGCAGCAGAAAGTAACGACACCATTTCATCACGAACGGGCGCGATACGTGGTGATTCACACACAACACTGCAATCAATATTGCCGACGCGCCATCCAAGTGCCGTGATTTTGGCTGCGACATCTTTCAAAATTGCAAGAGAGTTAGCGCCTTTCCATGCTGGATCGGTGTCGGGGTAATGCTGACCAATGTCTCCAAGACCAGCTGCGCCAAGCAATGCATCGGCAGCAGCATGTGCAATGACATCTGCATCACTATGACCTACAAGAACTGGTTCTCCTGGAAATGCGACACCGCCGAGAATGAGAACACGACCTTCGATTGGTGTATCTGAAAAACGGTGAACATCAAAACCTTGTCCGACACGTATGTCAACCATCAGATTTCACCTTTCAACATTCGCTCCGCATGAATGACTGCCCATTCAAGATCTTCAGGAGTTGTGATTTTTCGATTGACTACTTCACCCTCAACGACAACAACTTCTCCACCGATTTTTTCAATCAAGGTGGCGTCGTCTGTACCTTCGCCACCATTTTCATGTGCACGTCGTAAGGATGAAGCACGGAATGCTTGCGGCGTCTGTACCGCGCGCAATGTTTCACGGCGCGGTGTCGCAACTACCACTTCAGATTCATTCACTTGCTTAATTGTGTCGGTCACGGCAATACCTGGAACAGCGGCATCTGCGCCGTCAACAACAGCAGAGATCACGCGTTGAAAAATTGCAGGGCTCGCAAAAGGTCGCGCTGCATCATGAACACACACGATGGTGGCGTCGGCAGGAACCGCTGCAAGGCCACGGCGCACGGACTCTGAGCGCGTCGCCCCGCCTTCTACTTGCCCTGGTGAAGTGGCTTCACCTTTAGGCAACACCACGATGACACCCACTGAATGCTCGGCTGCCTCATTCGTCGCCCAGTCCACAATGCGCTTGCCCCCAATGGTCTCAAACTGTTTGGCACTCCCAAAACGGAGCCCCGAGCCCGCCGCCACCACGATTGTCCATACGGTCTCATTTTCAGCCATGCTCGCAGGGTAGTACCGTGAGATTGTTATGGCACACGAACAGGTTCTCGCAGACACAGAATTCTTCGCAGACGCTCCAGCATCAATGCTGGCAGACGTTGCAGCATCAGGAAAGATACGCAACCTAGTACGAGGCGATGTCCTCTTTGAGGCCGGCGATGACCCCGATTCCATCTATGTAGTGCTCACTGGTCGCATCGCCATTGCTTTGGGTAACCGCCCGTTCGATCATCGTGAGAGCGTGATTGCACTCATGGAAGAAGGCGACCTGTTTGGTGAAATGGGCATGCTCGACAAGAGCACTCGTTCCGCAGGAGCTCGCGCACTTGAAACGTCAACAGTGCTCGAGATTCCATACACATCTGTTCTCGATCAACTCAATGCATCAACTTCACTCATGTGGAACGTCGTACGTATGTTGAGTCGTCGTTTACGTGCGATGGACCAAGCATTAGCCGACAGTGTGTTTCTCGACGTCACAGGTAGAACTGCGAAGCGTCTTGTTGATCTGTCCGGTGGCAAAGATGAATTCATGCTTCCCGTGACACAAGAAGAACTTGCCGGCATGGTTGGCGCGTCACGTGAGCGCGTCAACAAAGCAATCGCTAGTTTCATCAAACTGCGGTGGCTGGAACAGCATGATCGTTCGTACCGAATTTTAGATCGCGCAAAACTAGAGCAACGCGCTCTGTAATTCACAGTGTTGCGCTGAGCAACCAATCTTTCGCACGAGCGTATGCATCTGCAGCATCTTCAGGCCTGTGTGCTGGGCGTGATGCATCGTGTGCAAAACCGTGTTCTGCTTCGGGATACAACACCACTTGTGCGCCAGTGGATCGCAATTGATCAATGTCAACAATTGGTGTGTAGTGATCTTGTCCACCAACAATTGCCAGCACATTTTCTGCATAGCCAGATAACAACATTCCGAGTGGCTCACCTTGTGATCGGCTTCGCCATGCCTCAGGCAAAGTAATCATTCCGTAAAAGCTGGCGATACGAAAAAAGCGTTCGCTACGTGCGGCTTTAAAGCAATACATGCCACCCATACAAAACCCAATCAGTCCCACTATCGGAGTTTGTAGTGCATCGGCTGCTTCTAAGAGGTCGCGCAAATTCACTTCATCATTCAGTGAAGGCACTGCTGCGAATCGCGGATCAATTTCTGGACCTAGTTCTAAGCCAGGAAATGGATCCACCGCACACACCGACATCTGCCAATCGCTTGAAAACTGTTGCACCATGTCGTCATACAAGGGGCGCAAGCCAAAAATGTCCGGGGCTACCACGAGACCCATACGGGGTGAATCGTGATGAACAATCTCGGCTGAGGTGCCAGACGGAAGTGTGATGCGCATCCCTTCAGTATTGCCCACTGTGTCGTGCCCTCTCGACCAAGAAATTTCGCCAGGTGAGACATTGGGTGAGACCTGCGAGCCCACCTGCGACAAACCCTTGTTTGCACAGTGCTCGCCATGTCACAGACCACACCCAATGCACCAATATCCGATAATCCCCTTGTTTGGACAACAGTTGCCAATGGCACTGCACGCCAGATTGTGGACGAGTGGGCACGACTTTGTCGCCGGCCCTCAACTCTGCGTCACGTCAACACATGGGATTTCCTGCCCCATCCCATCACCCACCTCGACCAACTCTTGACGCTCTCAGGTTTCGGATCAGAACTAGACGACACAGCAGGCGACACATTCTTATGGCACCTCGTTCGTCAAGCACACACAGACGACATTGCGGCGAGAGTTGTCTTACACAGAATCTTTCCATCGCTCGTTGCAATTGCACGTCGTCGTGGACGCATCTTTAGTGGCGGCATAAACGCTGCCCTCATTGAGGTTTTCGCTCATGCCTGGATTGTGATTCGGGAATTTCCATCCGAGCGACGAACATCAAAAATTGCATCCAACCTTGTTCGAGATACCGAATACTTTGCCTTTGTACGGCACACACGGCTTCGCCGCGTAGAAGAAGCCCAAGTCGGTTCCGAGGTGCTGTCGGGCATTGTGGACACAACAGATATCGGAGCATCAGACATGGAGTTAGACGATGTACTCGCATACGCAGCTGAACTGGGAGTTCACCAGGACGACATTGAACTGCTCACACTTCTGGGATCAGGCGTGCGTGGAGTTGAAATTGCACATGCACGTGGTGTCGCACCGAGAACAATTCGCAATCATCGGCGATATGCCATCGACGCAGTCATTGATGCACTAACAGATGCACATCAATAGTGGTTCGAAAAGTTACCGATGCAACTTCACGCGACGAAGTCGCAAACTATTGGTGACTACAAAAACTGAGGAGGAAGCCATTGCAAGGCCAGCCCACATTGGGTTTAGACGACCAGAAGCAGCCAAAGGAATTGCTGCGACGTTGTACGCAAATGCCCAAAACACATTGGTGCGAATGGTGCGCAATGTTGCCCGCGAGAGCCGAATTGCATCTGGTACCGACCGTAAATCTCCATTAACAATAGTGAGGTCGCTAGCTTGCATTGCAACATCTGTGCCGCCACCCATCGCAATACCTACGTCAGCCTGAGCAAGAGCGGCAGCATCATTGACACCATCACCAACCATTGCCACGGCGTATCCACGTTCTTGCAAATCACGCACCACCGCAACTTTGTCCTCAGGCATAACACCCGCATACAAATGATGCTCATCAGTATCGATACCAACTGATTCAGCAATCGCACGAGCAGTAGTGGGGTTATCACCTGTTAACAAGATGGGTGCGAGCCCCATCAGTTTCAATGAAGCAATAGCTTCGGCACTTGTTGGCTTCGGCTGATCAGCAAGTGCCAACACAGCCTTTGCTTGTCCGTCCCATGTCACTATGACGGCGGTGTGGCCATCTTCTCTAGATGTTGCTAATGCCTCACGAATCATCTTCGGCAAAATCACTAACCGCTCCCGAAACATTTCTTCACGACCAACCGCGACAATGGTTCCGCCAATGCGCCCGGTAGCGCCGACGCCGGGCAACGATTCAAAATCATCTAAAGCAGGCAGCGTGCCTACTTCTTCTTCCGCGGTGCGCACAATTGCTCGCGCGATGGGATGCTCACTGCTTTTCTCTACGGCACCTGCAAACGTGAGAGCATCATTGCGTGTCACGCCATCAACGCAGACAACATCAACTAACGACATCACACCAGTCGTAACAGTTCCGGTTTTATCAAGAACAACTGTGTCAATGCGCCGTGTGCTTTGTAGAACATCGATACCTTTGATCACAATTCCCATCTGAGCAGCACGTCCACTTCCCACCATGAGTGCAGTGGGTGTGGCTAAGCCAAGTGCGCACGGGCAAGCGATGATAAGCACTGCAACTGCTGCTGTAAATGCTTTTGCGATGTCACCGTCCAAATACATCCAAACACCAAATGTTCCAGCACTAATAGCAAAAACCACGGGGACAAACACACTGCTGACTTTGTCTGCGAACCTTTGCACAGGTGCTTTCGTTGCTTGTGCATCGCGCACAAGTTTGGCCATACGCGCAAAAGTTGTTTCGGCGCCTACTCGTGTTGCGCGCACCAATAGTCGGCCATTCATGTTCACTGTGGCCGATGTAACTGCGTCTCCCGCAGTGACATCAACAGGGACACTCTCGCCGGTAACCATGCTCATGTCCACACTGGATGAACCGTCTGTCACTACGCCGTCTGCCGCAATTTTCTCACCAGGCCTCACAACCACTATGTCGCCTTCGCGAACCACTGAAGCAGGAATAGATACCTCTTCGCCATCACGCAGGACTGTGGCGTATTTGGCGCCAAGAGCAAGCAATGACCGAAGCGCATCGCCTGCTGAATGCTTTGCACGCATTTCTAAATAGCGCCCGATGAGAATGAATGCGGTAACAGTTGCACCAACTTCGAAATAGACATGCGAGGAACTGCTCTGGTCCATTGTCATTCCGTTGTGAGCAGAAGACATGATTGCGTCGCCCCAAACAACAGCCCACACACTCCATGCTGTTGCAGCAATAACTCCAACACTGATGAGTGTGTCCATTGTGGTTGTGCCGTGCAACGCATTTTTCACTGCCGCTTTATGAAATGGCCATGCTCCCCAAGTGACTACCGGGGCGGACAGAACCATCGCCCACCACTGCCAATTATGGAATTGCCATGGCATCACCATAGAAATGAGCACAACCGGAACTGTGAATACGATGGAAATTATTAAGCGGATAAGTGCAGAACGCAAACGGGCTTCAAGATCGTCATCGAATGGTTGATCATCAAGCACGTGCGCTGAGTAGCCAATCTTGGTAATGGCAGAGATGACTGCCAACTGAGACACAGAGTCGCCGTCGTACGCAACCATTGCAGTTTCCGTTGCATAATTCACGGCTGCTTCAATACCGGGTATGTGATTGAGTTCTTTCTCAATCTTTGCGGCACAGGCGCCACAAGTCATCCCTTGTACAGCAAGTTCAACCTCGACGATTGATGCTGGGGGAACCACAAGACTCATAACTACTACCTACCACCAAAATCTGGTGGACGCTTCTCAAGGAATGCATTAATTCCTTCTTGTGCCACTTCTGACACAACAGCTTCGGCCATTACTGCTGAAGCAAATGCATAGGCGTCTGATTCATTCATTCTTATTTGTCGGTAGTAGGCCATCTTGCCAATGCCTTTGCTTTCACGAGAACCCCTACACGCACGTTCTATAAGAGCAAGTGTTGCTACCTCGAGTTCGTCATCAGCAACAACTTCATTAATGAGTCCCCACTCCAATGCAGTCTGAGCGCTGATGACATCACCTGTCATCGCCATTTCTAATGCACGTTTTGGTGGTAGTGACCGTGCAACGGCTACCAGGGGTGTGTGACAGAACAGTCCGCCTTTGCCGCCAGGAATTGCAAAACCCGCAGATTCTGAAGCGACGGCTAGATCACACGTGGCAACTAATTGACATCCTGCTGCAGTTGCCAATGCATGTACACGCGCAACTATCGGTTGAGGAATGGAATGCATGGTCTGCATCAATTGCGAACACACAGTAAATAGGTGAAGTGCATCAGCTTCAGACGCACCCTTCATTTCGCTGAAGTTATGGCCGGCAGAAAACACTGGACCTTCGGCAGCAAGAATGACTCCACGTGCATCAGAGCGACCAATGTCATCAAAAGCGGTTGTCAGAGCAAGCAACACATCGAGCGACAACGCATTACGTTTTGCTGGGTTACTCAACGTGAGTGTGACTATGTCACCAACACGATGTGAGCGAATCAGTTGTTGCATGCCCAGCCTCCCTGCGTTTACTTACAGAGTACGCCCCGAGGGCTGGTCACTGCACTTTGACGTAGAAGTCTTGGTAGGCCTTAATTCCCGCATTTCCAGGTGACGATGCAATCAGTGTCACCATCTGCGCAGATGAACCAATGGTGGGAGCTGTTCCACCTTCACATTTCGAAAGATCGACAGTGAACGATAAGGTGTTGCTTGCGTTAGGAATCGAATCCTTGGCTGTGTCAAGCAGTGGCGTGTGCGCAAACTCTTGACTACCCGCACTGCTCAGGAGAGTGGACGACACGGGCGTCATTGCACCTGAATCACAGATTCGATTAACTCCGACATAGAAGCCGTATCGAAGGCTTCCCATGTCAACGTATTTGCCTTCACCCGCAACATCCACTCCTGACCTCTGAGGACGCCAGAAGGTCAGTGTGATTGTCTTATTGCTAGCGGGTACAACAATTGGGTTACCTTGCGTGCCCGATGCTCCGCCACTGCCATTTACTGCCTTTAATGAATAGTCAATGTTTTTCACTTGACCACCAGCAGTGATCTCCTTTAACGCAGGAACACTTGCAAAATAGGGCGAAAGACTGCCAGCCACACTCTTAGCTATCGAGCCTCCTTTCGTGAAATTCATTGTGAACAAACTTCCAGGCTTTACGTCGGCGCTAGGAAGTTGTGGGATGAATTGACGGTTGAAGTTTGTGCTTGGACCACCACACATTCCACCAAGCATTGGTGAACTTGTTGTGTCACAGTTTGGACCGTTGCCTTTAGGCAACGATAATCCGAAGCCGTCAGCTTTCTTATCAACCCACTTCTCAGCAGCACCGTTTGTACCGGTACCAAATAACGTTGCAGGTGAGCTTGGTGCACACCACAACACATCGGCTGCACATGAAATGTGAATTCCATCTGGTGCTTCTTGAGATCCTGTGTTGAGGCCAAGTCCGAGCCAAAAATTGTTGTTCGACTTGAAAATTGAATCAATTGCAGCTTGCATAGAGGTCTCGTTCATACCTGCATGCAAATTAATTGTTTTTGAGATGTCCAAGAAAAGCAGAGAACCTGTAGTAATTGCTTTAGATGGATTGCTGTCATCAACTAAGTCTATTTTTCCGTCGTTATCGTCATCGATATCAAGGGTGTTGGGTAAGCCGTCTTTGTCAGTGTCGGCTCCGTTAGGTGCATCTCCATCAGCCCACTTCGACACTCCAAATGTTCGGACTGCTTTTGCCTGCGTTGAAGTTGGAATTCCCATTCGACCGGCACCACTTGGCTTTCCAGCAGTAGAGACAGGAATCTTTGTGGATGTTGAGATTGCGGTGGTCTTCTTCGCAGCTGCAACTGAGTAACCCGTCTTCATCGCAATGGATCCGACATCACCGGATTTTCCAGACAACAATGTATTTCCCGATTTTTTCTTCTTGTCATATTTCAGAACAACTGGACCTGAATAGGTGCCATTAGATGACACAAGATGCAACGACGCGCCCTTTGCAGTACTTGCAGATACCTTTAGTTTGAATTTCCCGCCTTTTACAGCAGTGGAGTTTCCATTTTTGCCCACCATTAAAACGGTGTAGTTAGTTGGTGTCTTTCCCGTGATGGTCACAGTCGCGGCTGCTTGTGCGATACCAGACATCGCTGGCAATGACGTCACTACCAATAAGCCGGCGAGAGCAAGGGTGCGTGTGATGTGTTTCATGGAACTCCTCAAAAGACGAACTACACAGAAAATTAGTGCATCTGATGAGGTTGCTCAAGGTTGCTCAGGTTAAATCTGGCAGTTTTCAATACTCAGTGCGCCCTCTGGGGCTCGAACCCAGGACCTGCGGATTAAAAGTCCGTTGCTCTACCAACTGAGCTAAAGGCGCGGAGGCGGAACGGAACCCAAAGCGAAACTCGCCCGGAGAGCCAAACCAACGCGTTAGTAAGGCTAGTACCCGCTTGGCAAAACACCTCAGTTGTCACTGGTAGTGCGAGGAATCCTGATTTCTGATCCCGGATAGGGAAACTGTGCCTCAGTTTTCCAGCCGTTGAACTCAAGTAGTTCAGCTACCGAAATATCGAATTGATCGGCGATACTCCGAGGTGAATCGCCTTCTTGGATGACATACATCTGCTCTTCAGCGGGCAAAGATGTTGGAACCAATGGAATCTGCTGTGGTACCGATGTTTGTGAACTTACGTCTCGCCCTCGCTCAATCCAGACCGGAACAAAAATTGAGGAGCCACACATTCCAAATTGCATTTGTGGCGAACCTTGGCGACTAACCAAAGCACTTTCATAATCAGGCAATGGTCCGCCACCGTCTTGGGTAAGCAGCATTCCTACTCTGCCGTCACTCCAATTAAAGATGACATCCTCCGCTTCTGGCGCCACCATCCCCACCACATTTGGCAGTTGAGTAAAATTTGGCAGATCCTCAACTGCATCAGATCGCCAATTTGAATTGACTGATGTACAAAATTCATCTCGTCGAGAAAGCCAGTCATGTGACTGTTCATAATTTCTGTCGGCGACGAGATACGTCAACGCAATTCCTAAGACAATAAAAATACCTCCAAGAATCTCGTATGTTCTCGAGCGCTTGGGCATCTGCTTTCGACCGAGATACACCGATCCCCAGAGCAATAAAACAAACAGAACGAACCCTGTCCATGGACTTCCTAATACGCGAAGCAATGGAAACCGAGAGATACGAGAAGTACTGATACCTCCACTGATTGCAGATACCACTACCACCGCGATAAACGCACGCAAGAGCCACCACATCGGAGCAAGCCCCCGAAGTTGTTGGGCCACCCGCCTCTCAAGAAGTGAATACCGCGATCTTTTATGTATCGATGGAACTTCAAGACCCGCTGCGCTGAGAAGTTCTTGCACATAATCATGTGCATTGGGAATCTGCTCACCATCAGCAACAGACAACGAAATATTTGCTTCAAGATCACTAGTCAATTCAGTAACAAGTTCTGACTCAAGATGTTGAAGCAATGCGCGAACTTCGGTAACAAATCGTGTGATTTCACGAATCGAATTTTCTTCGTTATTCATGGCTCTACATCTCTTTCTTCTGTTGCTTTGACCGTGACATGAGAATTTGCTGAACTGCATCGGAAAACTCGTTCCAACTTGTTGAGAGTTTTACGAGATGTTCGTTGCCACGATTTGTGATCGCGTAGTACTTACGGTGAGGGCCCTCATCGGACGGGACGACGTAACTAGAGAGAAACCCATCGGAAAATAAACGGCGGAGCGTGCCATATACCGACGCCTCGGCCACCTCTTGTAGCCCACCATCTCGAAGGCGGCGGACGACGTCATATCCGTATCCATCGCCCTCGCTCAGCGCCGCCAATACAAGTAGGTCAAGAACACCCTTTAAAAGCTGACTTTTTTCGGTGGTTTCCCTCACACCTGAACTATAACACTATGCAGAGTACCTTGCAAAGCATTTATCCTGATTAAGAATCCGTTGCCACAAAAAACACTTAATTGCGAACGTAATGTCGAGGTCGTTCGTCCGTAACTGAAATCGACGAAACGCGTAACTGGCGAAATCCCTTGGTGCTGTCACACAAGGTCTGCGGACTTTCGCTCCGCCTCCTAAAGGCGCGGAAGGAACGAAACCCAGAGCGAAACTCGCTGAGGGAGCCGAATACATCCGTTTTTCATGATAGTTCACCCAAACCAGAAACTTTCATTCCGATAGCAAGGTCGCAGGGCTACAGCCCATTTCGGACAGATTTGAGGGCTTTCGGAGCGCGCTTCTCGAAGCTCCTCACTGGCTCTATATTTTTCCTATGGCTCGTGTTGCGAAAACCAAGAATGGTCACAAACCGAAAATTTGTGCAGCCTGTGGTCGACCATTTGAGTGGCGCAAAAAGTGGGAGCGGGATTGGGAGAACGTTCGTTGGTGCAGCGACGCTTGTCGCTCACAGGGTGTGTAGTTCGCCGCTAAAGGCGACAAACCCACGAACGATCAAGAATCATAAGAGTTCGCTAAGCGAGCGAAACCTTCATCAAGGCTGATGCGAGGTGCCCACTCCAATAACTCCATGGTTTCTGAAATATCAAACCAATGTGAGATGCCTAATTGGTAGGCAGTGAACTTTGTGAGTGGTGACTCGCTACGCGGGCGCAACTTGAACACTGCTTCCATGATGACTCCAAGAACAACGGCAGCGCGCAAACTCACTGATCGTGGTGCGTATGCAACCCCAGCTGCTGTGCAAATGGATTCCACAAGACTCGCAACTGTTCGTGGCTCACCATTGCTCACCACAAGTGCTCGGCCATCAAGATTCTCTTGTACACCGACGCGTTCTGCGGCAGCAACTAATGCATCAGCCACATTGTCAATATATGTGGAGTCCACAACTGCATTGCCGTTGTTCACCAGTACAAGACGACCTTGTTGGGCACGTTCCACAATGCGCCCAACAAGTTGTGCATCACCTGGTCCCCACACAAGATGAGGACGCAATGCAACAGTAGGTAAGCGATGGTCATTGAGCACGGCGCGTTCTGCGATGGATTTGGTGCGCGAATAATGCCCCATCACATCGTCGATGGCTGGAGGAGAAACTGCACCCTCTACTGGAGTTGTGCTGTAAGAGACCGAAGGAGAAGAGACGTACACCACTCCCCGACACCCCGCATCAGCAGCAGCGTTCATGACGTTTTCAGTACCCGTCACATTGGTTGCGAAAAACTCTTGGAAAGATCCGACTAAACCAACTTTTGCTGCAGCGTGAATCACGACATCACATCCATGAATTGCGGCGCGCACTACATCGCTGTCACGAATATCACCACGAAAGACCTGTACAGGAAGCTCTGAATCACCACGCTGCATCACGTGCACTTCGTGACCACGTCGCAGCAGCTCTCGCACTGTGCATGCACCAATCATTGAAGTTGCCCCAGTAACAAGTACGCGCATCACTTGCCCAATTGGGAAGTTGCCCACGCACTCAATGCAGTTCGATCAATCTTGGAATTATGGCGTCGATCCACTGGGAGAGTTTTCTTGTACAGAACCGATGCAACTTGTGGTGCAATACCACGCACTGCATTTTGTACTGCAATATCTGCCACGCCAGTCGTACTTCCATCACACAACACGACAACCAGAGCATCGAGTCCATCAGTTTTCACGCCCACTGCTGCTGCGGTGACGCCAGGGAGGACCTCCTCGACTGATTGCTCAATAGGCACTGGGGTCACTTGTGTGCCAGCAATATCAATCACATGTGCAATGCGGCCTTCCACGAACAAGCCGTCTTGCACATGTCCAACATCTCCGGTGCGATGCCATTCACGCCCTTCATATTGCACACGCGCCTCTCTATTACGTGCCCAATGCTGGTCATAACCCACCGACAACCATGGACCTGTCACAAAAATTTCACCCGTTGCGCCCGTGGCAACTGGCTCTAGAGCATCAGTTGAAACACAACCGAATGGGAACACCACCACATCAACACCAGGCAATGGTTGGCCCACAGGCACTCCGCGACTACTTGTTGAAGAATCACGAATTCCATCAGTGATAATTAACATCTCTGTCATCCCATAGGGACTAAAAAGTTCTGCATCAGGAAATGATTGTGCAACTTCACGCAATAACACATCACTCACTGGTGCACCTGCCGACATCACACAACGCACATTGGGGAACCGTGCACCATCTTTAATGACATTGCGCAACGGTGCCGGAGCTGCAAAAAGAATTGTTCCACTTACTCCATCGAGTGCTTCTCGTAAATGTTCTGTTGATAGTTTCCCCGGAGCGATCACATTGATCTTCGGTAGCCCCACCGATACTCCCCATGCAGGCCCGTACAAAGCAAAAGGAATGTACGCAGCCGCAATACCGTCGTCATCCGTAATAGAAAACTGTTCTTGAATAGCCGCAGCTAGAGCGCAAAGCTGACCATGCGTGTATACCACACCTTTTGCTGGCCCGGTGGCACCAGAGGTATACAACACAGCAGCTATTTCAGAATCAGAAATGCTGTTCCATTCAGAGATGGTGTGCCGACTTAGTTGTGTCATCGCAGTGAGATCAAGTCTTTTTGCCCGATGCGCAAGATGCAGTACTCGTGCTGCGATACGAGTGGCTCGAATAGTCACCACAAATGTAGGTCGGCTCTCGCGTAGCGCGCGTCGCATGTTGCTGATACCCAAACCTGGGTCTGCCACAACAGGAACAACCCCTTCGGCCCAACATGCATATATAAAGGCAATTGTTCGGGCTGTGAATGGAGCAAGAATCGCCACCCGATCGCCAGCACCCACACCACCATCGACAAGATGTCCACGACAATGCACAATGAGTGCCTCGAGTTCGCGCCATGTGGTTGTGATTTTTTCATTGGCATCAAAAACTGCAACTGCATCGGGAGTTGCTTTGGCTCGTCGGCGCACCGCATCATTGAGATCTGCACTGCCGCGAGGTTGACCACCAGTTGTGGGCTCACCAGATGCCGATAACCATTCACGCACTAAACGCGGTGCGTCTTGATGTTCGGGCGAAAGATGACCCGTATCTAACGTGATGGTCTGGGCGTGGGGAAAAGTGCGTTGTACATCAGCCAGTACCCCAGTGTGAAAGACAAAATCACGTACTCCCCACATCAATAACGTGGGAACAACAAGTGTTCTGGCTCGAATTGCTAATTCCTGCAGCACAGGTGCAGTGACATGGTTTTCAGAAGTGGGAATATCTGCAACAAACTGCCCGATAGCCCGACGACGACGTGAGGATTTATACGGCGCATAATACGCCTTGCGAATACTGCGCGTGATTCCACCAGTTGTAACCACAGCGCCAGTAATGAATGCTTTAGTCCAAGCACAAATCGCATTGCGCAAAATTGGAGTGTTCGAGACCTGAATGAGTCCTGGTATTCCCGATGTAGGAATCTGAGTACCTGTGTTAAATAACACCAGTTTTTCCACGCGCTCTGCATGCTGTGTTGCCCAACCAATAGCAACAGGTCCACCCCAGTCGTGTGCCATCAATATGACAGGCCCATCCACCTTGGCTGCTGCGAGCAAAGCGTCTAGATCTTCGATGCGTGTGGCAAGCGTACGTGACTTTCCTGACCGACTCGAAAAACCCATACCTAATTGATCGATAGCAATGACACGCCACTGTGTACTTAGTTCGCGAACAAAATTGCGCCACATGAATGACCATGTGGGATTGCCATGAACACACACAATTGTTCCGCGCGGTTCCAATGGTCCGACTTCAAGAACCGAAAAACTCTCAGCAATGCCATCTCGATCAACGTTGTAGGTGCGCACCCACGAAGATTCAATTTCAGGTAGTTGCGAAACTTCTGTCACCATTGCAATTCAACAAAGCTGACATTCAAACCTGACCCAATTCCCATGCACAAAATATTGTCGCCTGCACCAAAGAGGTGTTGATTGTGCGCCATGGTGAGTGGAATAGCAGCAGGCCCCACATTTCCTAATGAGGGATACGAGACAGGAACTTTCTCTAGATCAATTCCAAGACGTGCACACACACTTTCAGTGTGTACTTTGCTTACTTGATGCAAGATGTACCAATCAATACTCTGTAGCCATTTTTCGTGTTGTTCAGCTTCAGTGAAACAATCATGTGCAAGAGCAATTCCATTTTGCAATAGGCCCGCCGTATCTGTTGTCATTTTATCGAGCGAGCCAATGCATAGTTCATGGTGCTCTGTTGCTGCACGCGACACTCCCCCCACAATGCGGTGACCGCCTAAATCTGCTGGTCCCAACACTGCAGCCACAGCACCCGAGCCGAGAGTGAGAGATGCAAATTCAGCAAAAATATCCTCGGCAGTAGTACCAGGCATTTGAAGGCGACGAATTGTCTCTTCCTGCGTGTAACGACTTCCCTCTCCGTCAACAATGAGGACATAGCGCACTTGACCAGAATCAATTAGTTGCGATGCGAGCCAAATGGCATTGATGAAACCTAAACATGCATTTGCAAGATCAAAGTTCATTGCTGATGACGGCAATCCCAGCTGGTGATGCACTGACGACGCCAAGGATGGTTCAAGGTGGTGCTTGCAGACAGATGTGCTGATAAGAACATCAATATCTGATGCGCTCACCCCAGAATTTTTTAGAGCGACACGTCCGGCTTCGGCCGCTACTTGGTCGAATGTGGTGCCCTCGGGCCACCAACGTCGACTGTGAATCCCGGCGACTTTTTCTAGGAGTCCAGGCCGAACTCCGCATGTGGCATACGTCTCGGCTAATTGCTCGTCGATCCAAGCCGATGTGACCTCTTGGGGGGCGTCAACTGCTCCGAGTGCCACTAACGCTGTGTTGCGTGCCGTAAACACCGCGTTCGTCATGACAACTCCATTTCTCTATCGTAATGAGCGACTGCTCATTTGGCAGAAGCGTCACCCTTCTCGTATTGGCACTCTTTCCAGAGGCAGCGGGGAATTCGGTGCAAAATCCACACAAATGGCCAGATTCAAGCAATTTGCGCAGATATTGAGGCAATGTGACTTCTGTATGGCGACGAAAATCCCCCCTAAACGTGGATTATCTTGAGGGGGCTGGCCACTGGGTTCGGCTACCAAATTCACAGGAGTGAAAACATGAAAAAAACAATTATCGCTATAGCTGCGGCATCCGTTCTGTTGTTGTCTGCGTGTGGTGCAGATGAGTCATCGTCCGACACCACTGTCGCTGCAGGTGACGACACCGAAATGGTTACTGAAGCGGGCACCATCGTTGAAGTCGCGCAAGGCAACGAAGACTTCTCAACACTTGTTGCTGCAATAACAGCAGCTGGACTCGGTGAAGCACTTTCAGGAGCCGGACCATTCACAGTTTTCGCACCGACAAACGCTGCGTTCGAAGCTCTTCCTGCAGGACTCCTCGAAAAGCTTCTCCTTCCAGAGAACAAGGAAGTTCTCACAAAGATCCTCACCTATCACGTGGTTCCGGCCATGGTCATGGCCGCTGATGTTGCCGCAGGTGACGTTGCCACTCTTGAAGGTTCTACTTTCGCCATAACAACAGATGGTGGCGTCAAAGTCAACACCTCAAATGTGACCGCAACCGATGTACCAGCATCCAATGGTGTCATCCACGTCATTGATGCAGTTCTTGTGCCTGCATCAGTAGATGTTGCATCACTCTAAATAACAACGAATGAATAGAGCCGGTGAGAGAGTTCTCTTGCCGGCTCTATTTCCGTCTACAGCCAAAAGTACGCTTTCAATTCATGACTTCTAACATCACAGAACTCATAGGGGTCTACGACGCTGACGCCACATTGTTGGGAGAGGTGTCTTACTGGGTAGGTGCTCGGCTGGGTATGACGCATTGTTCGTTGTGCGAACTCACACACGGTCTCTTCACTAAAAAGTCTGAATGGAATCAATGTGCTGATTCGCTCAGTGTTCCCTTTCGCCTCTTTCATCGAGACGATGCCCCGAATGATGTCATGCTTGCACTTGCCGGGAACTTTCCTGCTGTCTTACAGCGCACCAATGAAGGTGTGAAAATCATCTTGACTGGAGATGAGCTTCAACGCTTCGAGGGTCGTACTTCAGACTTTGCCGAGTGGATTACGGAATTCCTGAGCCGCACATAAGTGTTTATCGGCGGCGTACTCACAGTGTCAGCAGCAATCATCGTGCTTCTGATTCAACTGAACCAGAACATCTCATCGCTCTGAGTATCAACTAACCAATCGCTGCGTTAGCAACTTGACCAAGCAATCCAATGCGATCTGTGTTATGGCCGTTCACTGGCAAGTTGATTGTGAGTCCATCAATGCCCGTGCTCATAAGTTCTTGTAACTTCTCCCCCACTGTGTCGGGGTCACCAAAAATAAGCATGTGCGGCAGCATCTGCATTACTTCGTCGGTCCAATTTTTTGCTCCGGACAACGCTTTCACATCTGCTTGAGCTTCTTCCATGGTTGGCGCTACACAGCACATCACCATTTTCGTCACTTTGATTTCTGCCCGGTTACGACCCAAACGTTCACAGTGTGCGGCCAATGCATCGAGCTTTTGCGGAATCTCTTGCGCAGTGCCTCGCGACAAATTTGATTCATTTGCGTATTGGGCAACCATGCGCAATGTTTTCTTCTCACCACTTCCGCCAATCATGATGGGAATCTGAGAGATTGGCGCAGGAGAGTTCACTGCATCGGTAACAGAATAGTGCTTGCCACTAAACGACACTTTCTCGCTGCTCAACATGGGCTTAATTATTCGAAGTGCCTCTTCTAATTTTTCGAATCGATCAGTAAAGGTTCCGAATTCATACCCCAGCGAATCGTGTTCTAATTCAAACCATCCGGCACCGATTCCTAATGATGCTCGACCACCTGATACGTGATCGAGAGCCGTTACAGTTTTTGCTAACAATGTGGGGTTGCGATAGGTGTTTCCAGTAACAAGCGATGACAGACGTACCGACTTAGTGTGCTGCGCAATGGCCGAAAGCATGGTGTAACACTCGAGCATTGGCTCTTCAGGAGTTCCAATTCCTGGCAGTTGGTAAAAGTGGTCCATCACAAAGACGCGGTCGAACCCGGCTGCTTCTGCAGCTTGTGCTTGTTTGACAACCGACTGAAAGATATTTGTTCCAGATGGATAAGTAAAGTTAGGGATTTGATATCCAAGACGAGTCATATTGTCCTTCTTTCATAGTGACCTCAGATTACAGGCTCATGCACATTGGGCTCTAGTTAGGCATTGTGCACTTCTCAGGCGAGTAGATGTCGCACTACTTCGTACGAAACTGCATCCCATTTCTCAAGATCGACAACGCCCGGATCCATTTCTGCAACAACACGGCCATTGATTTGGCCGTGCAACCAATATGCCGTCGCCATTGGATCGAGATCAGTACGCACCCAACCCTTTTGCTGCGCAGTTATCAATGCATCCGCAAGGCTCGTGAGGAATTTTTCATTAACTGCATTGATCTTCTCGCGCAGCTCAGGATTTGTTTGCGCAGCACCCAACACACTGGTGCGAATGGAACGAGTTTCAATTCGGTCGGACTTGTAACTCCACGACATTGACTTCAACACCGCACGCAGGTAGTCCTCTTTCGTGTCGACAAGCATCATGATGTTCTCAACTGGTACTTCAAGTTTGAGACAACGCCAATACCACTCGCTGTATGCCTCAGTAATTAACTCGCTTCGATTCTTGAAATGATGATAAATCGATGGTTCAGAAATATCTAAGGCTTCTGCAACTAAAGCCAGACGAACCGCAGATTCTCCACCTGAGGCAAGGAGCTCAATCGTGGCATCAAGAATCCGCGCACGAGTGTCGAGAGCAACTGCCATGTATCACATACTAGGCAAAGTTCTATTGCGCTTGGCAGGCGAGGTGCTAGTCGAAACCAACAAAAGAAGCGACAGAGTTATTAGGTGCACGACGGGAACGAACATCGTTGGCCACAAACGACTCGTCGGGGAAACCCATTGCAACACACGTCATGATGACCTGGTCTTCGGGGATATTCGCATGTTCACGTACGACCTGCGACTGCATGATGCCCTGACCGTTGATAACAGAACCAAGACCCTTTGAGCATGCAGCAAGCACCAACCCATATGTCGCAGCGCCACAATCGAAATGAGCGATGGTGTCATGTTCAAGTGCCTTATCAACCGTGATCACAATGGACACTGGTGCATCGAACTGGCGAAAGCCTCGCATGACCCAATCTTGCCGACGTGCTTTATCATCGCGTTCAATTCCCATTGCTTCAAACAACTGAACGGCAATTTCCACTTGGCGATCTCGGTGTGGTCCTTCGTACCCGTGATTCAATTTGATTTCTCGGTCGACGCGAGACCCTGACATCATGCGTTCAGTATTTCCCTTACGAATCATTTCCAGTGGTTCACCTGTTACAACATGGAAATGCCACGGCTGGGTGTTCATGGATGACGGCGCGCGTTTTGCAATCTCAATGACTTCCTCAATGAGTTCACGTGGAACCGGAATTGGTTTGTAACCACGAATACTGCGGCGTTCGTTAACAACTGTCTTAAAATCTGTATGCACATCTGGTGTTGCCATGGGGGCCTCCTTGGTTTCCAAGAAAACCCTATAACTGACCGCATCTCAACCATGAATCGAACGCAATCTATTCATGCGTAAAACTCCATGTAACCTAATGAGATGCGTCGTATTTCCCTTTTCACTGTTGCCGCTTTTGTCGCAATTGCCACTTGTTTTACTTCAGTGTCTCCTGTTCAAGCGGCCACCAAGACGGTCTACATCTTCAACACGACACTGGCCACTAACAAGGGACTTGGTTTTTGTTCCACTGACCAGTCCAAAGGCTGTATCGACTCAGTCTTCGTCGATGGTGTTCAACTCACCCAAGTAACATCTCAGATGACAGCCGACTACACAATCGCCGGAGGCGTGTACTCCACTCCGTGTCGTTTCCTGGAGACCACCGCTACTTCATGCGAGGCGCCATACATGGTGGTGTATCCAAAAGGTGGAATCTCGGCCAAACCCACTGGATACCAAGTACTTGGCGAGGTCACGATTAATTTCCGTCGTCAGCCCGGCGAAGATCCAACGGCGCGCGTGGGCACTGTGATTTCAAATGGCGCAATTCAATCCTTCACTCCAGCAGCACCTGGCGTGCGAGATATTGCAACAATCGTGGTCAAACCGACTCTTACTCAGAATTACGGCGTCGGAGCGAGTAGTTGCGCGGGCTGGTCGCCAGCAATCGAATTATGTGATATCGGCGAGAAGGCTACGTATGCATCAGCAAATAGGCTTGTTGCATTCTTGCTTCCTGGTTTCCGTAACTCCGTAGTACCGCCAGATGATCTATTGGACGGTTGTGTTCGTAGTGCAGACGGCAGTGGCTGCATAGTGAACGTGTTTGACCCCGCAAGCTTTGGTGGCTTTATGGACACTGATGCTTCTGTCTTCGGACTCGCTTCAACAGACCGTCTCACAGGTGCTGCACAGCTAAAAATTGCAGGACCCCATTTTCAAATGGATGAATATGAGACAGTTAGCACACCAAGATCATGCCCCTGGAGCCCCAGTATCTGCGCTGGTTCTCCACCGAATCAAGATTGGGGATCCACAATATCCACCGTTGTGAAAAACACTGAACCGATTTTGAATCGCTCAACATTCCGTGCATTTTTTCCTGCACCATATCTAATGAATTCATTTGGTCTCACCCCGGCCCAGGCAAACCTCACTACTCTCCCTGTGAAGCGCACAACTTCCTCAACCGACAGTGCTGTGGTTCCAACAACCACGTACATTCCCGTTGGTGATGGCCTACAAGTTGTCACAACAGGAATTACCTTCTCTGTACCGACGATGTCCATGTCACGCATCCTGACGGTGAAGCGCGGCTCCAAAGTGTCCACCACTGCAATTCTGAAGGCGGCAGGAGTTTTTCAGGCAAAGAGATTTGGCACCATCAAGATTGCGACCAGCGCTAAGAACGGCATCACTAAATCTGGTTCAAGTTTTAAATTCAGCAAAAAGAAGGCGATCACTTTGTCGATTCGTTATAAGCCGAGCAAGAAGTCCGCGGCGACTCGCACATTGCAAATTGTCGTTAAATAACTACTTGTACTGGCGCATTGCGTTGATTGACGAATATCAGCCGTGGCCAGGAATGCTCTTCCAAGGACCACCGTCTGCACGAGGTTCCTTTGGAAGACCAAGAACTTGTTCGCCAACAATTCCACGTTGCACCTGGCTTGTACCGGCATAAATCGTTCCGGCACGAGCATTCAAGAACACGCCCACCCAGTTCGCACTGTCGTTTGGTGAACCCGGCGAATCGGTAGTGAACGCAGTATGTGGTGTTTGGCCAACAGGTACAAGCGCATCAGCACCGAGAATTTCGACAGCCAATTCAGTGACTTCCTTGTGATATTCACTCCACCACAACTTGCCAATTGAAGCTTCAGGTCCGGGCTGGTTGCCACTCATAAATGCTGTGAGTGTGCGGTACCCAAGGAAACGCATGATCTCCACTTTGATGTGTGCTTGAGCCAGACGTTGACGAATGTGCGGATCTTTTGTTAGACCCTTTTCTTGCGCCAATGCATTCAGCTTGTCGAGTTCGCCACGGAACGAGATGCTGCTAACAACTGCGCCAGCGCCACGCTCGTTGCCGAGAAGCGTCATCGCGACCATCCAGCCACCATTGACTTCTCCCACGACATTTTCTTTTGGACAACGTGCATCGGTAAAGAACACTTCGTTGAACTCTGAATCACCAGACATCATCTTGATGGGACGAATCTCTACACCTTTTTGACGCATGTCAACGAGAAGGAAAGTAATGCCGCGGTGTTTTACATCGTCTGGCGATGTACGAGCCAATACGAAAATGTAGTTAGCGAGATGACCACCTGATGTCCAGATTTTCTGACCATTGATAACCCATTCATCACCGTCGAGTACCGCACGGCAACCAAGGTTTCCTAAGTCGCTACCTGCTGCAGGCTCGCTGTATCCCTGGCACCAGCGATCTTCACCAGACAATGCGCGCGGCAAATAGTGGCGCTTCTGCTCTTCCGTACCAACAGCGATGATCGTGTTACCCAACATGCCAATTCCGAAACCATCGTTTGGTCCACCTGCAGGAACACCCGCACGTGCGAACTCTTCTGCGAGAACAAGAGACTCAATATGTGACAAGCCTTGTCCGCCGTACTCCTTCGGCCAAGTGATTGCTAGAAGACCTTCTGAGTACAATTTCTTGCGCCACTCTTCAGTCCACTCTGCTGCCGCAGCATGATTCAATGCACCGATGCCCTTCCAATCTTTCGGAAGGTTGGCATCGAGAAACGAACGCACTTTTGTGCGGTAGGTATCGGCTTGGGGTGGGTACTCAAAATCCATATCCGCACCCTAGTAAGGCAATCGCCTGCCCTTGGTATCCAAGCCTGTACATGGCTCTACAACTGATAGTGGAATTGCCCCAGGGGCTATTTCTGTAATTCCAGACCAGCGAAATCGCCTTGTGCACGCCACGCTTCAAGCAGTCGCACAAAGGCCACAGGCCCGCGGCCGTAACTGCCATTTTGTGCAGCGCGTTCAGCCGGCTTGCCCTCGTTGTTGTAATAACCGGGCGTGCATGCTTCCAAGAACTTCAGGTTCATGGTGGAGTTTGCTTTGATCTCCTGCACCCAATCTTGTTCAGCCTGCTCAGCAGTCTCTATTCGAGTCACGCCTTCTTGCGTTGCATGCTTCACCACGTGAGCGATATGTATTGCTTGTTCGTTCAACATGTGTGGGAAGTTCACGGAGAAACCAGATTGAGCAGTCGACACGATAAACGCATTAGGAAATCCGCGAGAGAAAAATCCGTGGTATGTCTCAACACCTTCAGCCCACTTGTCGGTAATGGTTAGGCCATCGGTACCAAATACTTCGTAGCCCGATCGACGCGCGTAATCTGTGCCCACTTCAAAACCTGTTGCATAGATGAGGCAATCAAGTTCGTATTCCACACCGTTTGCCACGATTCCCTTTGGCGTGATTTTCTCTACACCACGACCACCAGTATCAACAAGCGTGACATTAGGACGGTTGAACGTTGGGAGATAGTCGTCATGGAAACACGGACGCTTGCAGAACTGTCGATACCAAGGTTTCAAAGCTTCAGCTGTCAGTGGGTCTTTTACAATGTCGTCAACACGTGAACGAACTTGATTCATTTTTTCAAAGTCAGCCACTTCAACAATGGTGCCGATCTCTTCCACACTGGTACCAAGACCGCCTTCTTTACGGGCGCGCAACATGAGATTGCCAATAATCTCGGTCCAACCATCGTTGACAAGGTCTTCACTGTCAAACACTCCGGAAGTGAGGTTGGTGAAGTTTTCATTGCGGCGTCGCTGCCAACCAGGCTCTAAGGAACTCGCCCACTCAGGATCAGTTGGTTTGTCATTGCGCACATCAATTGAAGATGGTGTGCGTTGGAATACATACAACTCTTTTGCGCCTGCACCAAGATGCGGTACACACTGCACCGCAGTTGCCCCAGTGCCAATAATTCCGACGCGCTTATCTTTAAGACCCGTTAAACCACCCTTGCTGGTGCCGCCGGTGTATTCGTAGTCCCATCTGCTGGTATGAAATGAATGCCCAGCAAATGTGCCTACACCTTCAATACCTGGCAACTTGGGCCGGTGAAGAGGGCCGTTCGCCATACTGATGAAGCGTGCGCGAATCTCGTCGCCACGATTAGTGCGAATGACCCATCGTCGATCGCTTTCGTTCCAACGAACTTCAGTCACTTCGGTTTGCAAGATTGCGCGCTCATACAAATTGAAGTGGTTCGCGATACGGTGGCAATGAGCCAGAATCTCAGGCGCAGGCGTGTACTTCGATGCAGGAATAAACCCTGTCTCTTCCAACAACGGGAGATAGATATACGACTCAACGTCGCATGCTGCTCCGGGATACCTATTCCAATACCAGGTGCCACCGAAGTCGCCACCCTTTTCAATAATGGTGAAATCATGCACTCCGGCTTCGTGCAAACGAGCACCCACCAACATTCCGCCGAAACCGCCACCCACGATTGCAACTTGCACTTCTTTCACAATCGGCGCACGCTCTTCAAGTTTCATGTACGGATCATCGAGATAATGCGCAAACTCTCCTGCTACTTCTACATACTGTTCGTTTGCTTCAGTGCGAAGTCGCTTGTCTCGTTCAGATCTGTACTTGTCGCGTAGTTCGTCTGGATTGAAATCAAGTGTCGTCATAGTTCCTACTGATGTGATGAAACTTTTGCGCGTGGAAGAACGCGCATGAAGTTTTCTGAATTGAATTTTTGAATTGATTCTTCGGGTAAACCCTGCATGCAGGATTCAAAACGAGCAATCGGGTCTCGCCCACCTTCAGTATGTGGGTAGTCACTAGAGAACAAATAGAGGTCGTCATTTGAATGTTCAATCATGCGACCCACGTTTTCAAACACGAACGGTGTAAATGCACATTGCTCTCGTATTTGTTCAGAAGGTTTGCGCGTAAAGCCCTTGAGGCGTTCATCTACGCGTGAGTACGCCTTGTGAATGTCATCAAGACGGACAAGCATCTCAGGAACCCAACCGGCACCAAGTTCTACGGACGCAAACTTCAAGTTCGGGAAATCCTCAAGCACTCCATCAAGAATCAACATTGAGATGAATGTTTCAATGCCCTGTTGCAGAACTGCTGCATCTCGAGCACGTACGTTTTCTCCGCCACCCATCCAATCTTTGGTTACACCGCGACCTGTGTTGCTCCAACCGGGAGACAATTGCAACGGATTGCCACCAACATGGAAAACAACTGGCACTTGAGCTTCCTGCAACACCGACCAGATGGGATTGAAATCAACATGAGTTGGAGAACGTTCGCCAGCTAAACGATGTGGAACCCACATTGCGTCAAGACCATTGTCGAGACTCCACATCACTTCTTTCAATGCGAGTTCAGGATTCTCAAGTGGAATCGCGGCAACACCCATGAGCCGATCATCGATGGAACAAAAATCTGCCATGTGGCGGTTGTGGGCACGGGCGCCGCCATAACGAAGCGCATCTGAAATCTTGCTGCTCGGCGAAAATGGCATGTGCAAGCTATGTGTTGCAAACACAAGTTGTTTCTTAAAGCCCAGCATGTCATTGGCAATTACTCGGTCATATTTTTCGAAAGCACCAAGTGCTTGAATCTCTTTTACTTCGGTGATCATGCGATCACCTAGTGCAATGAGTGTCTGCTTGTGATCCTCCGAATGTTGTGAACCATTCTCCATGATGACGGCGACTTCTTCGTCAGTCACCAATGATCGTCCGTAATCCACCAAAGGCAATTGGTCACGAATCTCTGGGTCTGCAAATTTCTTCAAGAAATCAGGTAACTCCATAATGTGGGTGTCTGCGTCATACAGCACCCGCTCGCCTGCGTAAGTCATGTGGTTTCCCCTTTCACACTGGAAATTACGGTACCACCGAGGTAGAGGGTGAAGAAGAGGTGAACAATCCAGCTTTGGCTTTCCCCATAGGCATAAGTGTCAATACGATGAACCCGTGCCCGTCACACCTTCTCAATTTGATTCATATCAACACAATGGTTGGCTCTTGTGTCGCCCATTTGCTGGCCGTGAGATACAAGATCTGCAACAGTGGGTCACCGAAGTCCAGAACTGGGACGATTCAGGAGACTGGTTGCATTATCGCGAGATGACAGACCATGGCCCAAAGCTGTGTCGTACCGAAAATTTCGTTCCTTTCCACTCCTCGCTCCGCGATGCAATTGCAACTGGGGTAATCCTTGACATCGTGTCGTCTCTCATGGGGGAGCAAGCGTCCCTATATAAAGAGAAGATCAACTACAAGTTGGTTGGTGGTGCTGGCTTTTCTCCTCACCAAGATGCTCCGGCCTACCCGTTCGTTGAGACGTCTATCTCATGCATGATTGCAGTAGATCCAAGCACCACTGAGAACGGATGCCTGTCGGTGGTTGATGGACAGCACCATGCTCTTCTTCCTATGAACGATCGCGGCTGCATCATCGATGAATGGGTGCAAGATCATGAATGGCACCACGTTGAGATGGAGCCAGGCGATGTTTTGTTCTTTCACTCCCACACCCCTCATCGAAGCGGGTCTAATACATCTCAACGTGACCGCCGTGCGATCTACCCAACTTTTAATGCGGCAAGTCAAGGAAATCTCCGCGACGCGTATTACGAAGAAAAACTGAGAATTTTTCGTGACACCGCTCATACCGCCAGCAACGTTCGTATTTCGTTGATTGACGACTTCGAAGGGCTACCTATATGAATAGGTTTTCTGATTTGGCCGAAATTGAAACTCTCTTCGACAAATGGGGGGCGCAGTTCTATAGCGAGAATCTTTCTCAAACTGCTCATGCTGTGCAGTGTGCAGTTCTTGCGGAAGAATCTGGTGCACCGAGTGAACTTGTTTTAGCAGCGCTCCTGCACGACATTGGACATCTCATTGATCTTGAAATTTCCGCCGGAGTTGAAGAACACAATGTCGATACTGAACATGAAGCAACCGGTGCTAGATCAATTTCTCCCCTCTTTCCTCCAGCAGTCGCAGCCCCCATTGCGCTGCATGTCGCCGCTAAGCGCTACCTCTGCTCAGTTGAACCCACTTACGTTGATGGCTTAAGTGAAGCTTCTGTCGCCACTCTTGCTCTTCAAGGCGGCCCAATGTCAGGTGAAGAAGCAACACGTTTTGTGGCCATGCCCCACGCTGACAATGCAGTGTCATTGCGTCGATGGGATGATCTTGGGAAAGACATCGACAAAGACTTGAACCCGTCAGATGAATTTCGTCGATTACTTCATAAACACTTCAACAACATATAAACACCACAAAGGCAACTATGCGCATTCTTGTAACAAACGACGACGGTATTGATTCAATCGGGCTCCATGTCTTGGCTCGCGCCATGCGCCCCTATGGCGAGGTTGTCATTGCAGCACCCGACCAGGAATATTCAGGTGCTGGAGCAGCCATTGGCGCTTTGCACATCATCCAACCTGAAGTGCAACGTCGTCATATTGAAGGTATCGACACTGCGTGGGCAGTTACTGGTCCACCGGCGTTATGCGTATTCTTCGCCCGACTCGGCGTGTACGGTCCGCAATTCGATCTTGTGGTGTCGGGAATTAATCCTGGTGCAAATGTTGGTCGCGCTGTGTACCACTCGGGGACAGTTGGTGCGGCCATAACTGCACGTAACGGTGGAATTAGCGGAATTGCAATTAGCCAAGCAGTCACCGGATTCGGAGTTGAAGGCCAGGGTTGGGATGACGCACTCAAGGGGCAAATGTGGGATTCAGCAGCAACCGTTGCACAAAGTGTTGTTGAAGGCTGGATTGCTGATCGTCCAAAAGAAGCAGTAGTTATCAACGTGAACATTCCGAACTGCGCAGTGAGCGATATAAAAGGTTGGCGCCGCACGGACATTGGTCATGTAGTGACTCGTGCAATGGCAGGTGCAGAACTTGAGCCAAAAGAAGGTCACGACGGTGCGTTCTATGTTCGCATGACGTATGGCGACACCATCCAAATGCCTGGCGAAACCGACGGTGGCGCAGTTGAGAACGGTGAAGTGGCCATTACATATATCGGTCGCTTCAATGATGTGCCGTCACAAGGTTCTGCAGCAGTAAACAATGCATTGACTTCCCTCGTAGGGGAATCGAACACTCTGCACTCATAGGTGCGCAACCTCTCCACCGCTACGGTGAAGAGATGACTGATTGGCAAGACCTCACTCGACGCGCATCATTTGCATCGCATCAATTTCTGGGTTGGATTTTTTGGGATCCACGCGCCAAGGAAAACTTGGCGGCGCTTGGTGTTCCCGATGGCTTAGGCCACTACATCATCAACCGCAGTGCGCCACTTGCTATTGCCGGACCAGAAGCAGTGTTCGCTGCGTTCTACACAATCAAACGTGAGTTCATTCAATTTTGTCTCAACCACGCATCGCCACATATCAATAATTGGCACGATGTCACGGTTGCTCGCGATGCAGCTGTTCGTGCTGGTCTCGAAGAGATGACGCCGCAGATGATTGAACCTTTTGGTCTGCTCGCTGAAGATCTTTGGAAGACAGTTGATGCCATTCCTGCGAGTGGGCGCGTTCTTTTTGCCGCCCATAAATCATGGCCACGACCTACAGACCCATTGATGTCTGCCTGGAATGCGTTGAACTGCATTCGTGAGTGGCGAGGAGATACGCACTTCGGAATCCTGTTGAACGACAACATTGGTGTTGTAGAAGCTGGGCTCTTGCACGATGCATGGATGGGTTATCCTAAGGAATGGATTCCTCGCAGTCGTGGAGCCGACGACGCAGAAATTACTGCTGCACTCGAGAACTTGTCAGCACGAGGATTCGTAACTGATGGTGTTGTCAACGATGAAGGTGTTGCATACCGCGCAGACCTGGAACGCCGTACTGATGTCTTGTGCGAAATTGCGTGGCGACATTTCGGTGAAGCGAACACATTGAAGTTGTTGTCGATACTTGAGCCTGTTGGTGAGCGCTACGTGCAACACATCAACGAAAGTGCAGGCGACAATTGGATGCCCGCCGCTCGCCCACGGCGTCGCTAAGCCGAATGCGGTAGCCCGATTCGCACTGACACGCCGGGTGAATACAACACATGCGCCAGACCAGTTGGCGCAGGTAAACCAGAAGCCGTCACCAGAGTGTCATTGAGGTACTCAAGTGTCGCTGAATGCAGAATCCATGTTTCGTGATCAACAGGTGCATAACGAATCTTGGAACCAAATCCTTTCGAATACAAACCCCACCGCGCAGACAGAAACACTGATAACTCATCGGGCGCTTCAATACGTTCTCCAATTGAAATTTTGATGTGAGTTGATGCTCTTCCTGGCCATCTGCGTTTCACAGTTGTCTCCAGAGATTCTGAATTCACTACATGTGAAGCACTTCCCCAGCAATACGGTAAGAAATACGATGCGCGTGCAACTAATGCAGGAATAAAACGATTCACGTCAAGAGAGAAAAACCATACTCCTGGTATCCCATCTTTCTTTACATAAGTACGCACATTCACTTCAGGGAATGACCCGAAGTACGGAATAGCTGGAGTTCCCGGAAAAGAGATATTGCGCATAGAGAATGGAATTAAGCCAACCCATGCATCTCCATCGAAAGTATCCACTTCGAGACCAGCGGGGAGTAACGCCTGCACCACTGCTGGGTCATAACGCCAGTGGACATAGGCAAGCTCTTGCCATTGCTGTCTCATAATTGGTCGTTCCACCGGTGCGGGACAGAAATCCTTCATACCTCATACCTTATGAACAATTCCTAGAAGTCGGAATGGAATCCTTGTCACGGTGGTTAGATGACTATATGGCTCGTTACGTAACAACTATTCCTTCATCAAAAACCCCAGCTGAGGCATTTGCATATATGGCTGACCTCCGCAACTTTGCAGAGTGGGATAAAGGTGTCATTCGCGTGGAACAAATTACAGGTGACGGAGCCGGTCTTGGCACAGTTTTTGATGTAACGGTGAAAGGAATTGGCGGACAAAACTCTGTGCTGCGTTACGAGACAACTGAATTTGATTCCCCCACCAATGTTTTGGTGATGGGTAAGAACTGGATGTTTACATCAATTGATCGGGTCACTGTTACGCCAACAGCGACAGGCTGTGATGTCACCTACGACGCTGTGCTTACAGCAAACCTGATTGTGTGGCCAATGAATATCTTGCTTGGTCGCATCTTTGACAAGGTGGGTAACGTTGCTACTCGGGGTTTGAAAAAGGTTCTTGCCTAAGGGCAACCAAGACCGTGCAAGTTTGCACACTCTCTACACAACCATGCTTTGCCATCTGTAGTGCTCCACGCAGTTGCGAAGGGTGAACCACACGACATGCAGTCATGTTTTTCGTTTAGTTCAGGACGAACCTGAAACTGCGGCACCTTGTCATCGGACATAACTCAAAAGAGTAGCCAGGATTGCTTCAACGTCATCAACAGTGTTAGCAACGGCTGCAACATACCTATCCGGGCGCACAACAATTGCAAAAGATTCACCCAAAGTCTCCGGCGCAACGACATTGACAATTGGAAATCCAGAAGCTGTTGATGGGATATCCATTGGTTCAGCAGTAACAAGGGCAAACGACCCGCCATCTTGTCGAACCGCACGCGACACTTCAGGGTGAAACCAAAATTGATGGCCGACTCGCGGATCATCACCCAAGACAATGCCCTCTTCTATGTATGGACTGGGTCTTGTTCCGCCGTAGCCACTTTCAATATCGACACCATGGCTCACTCGCCCACCCAACTGGTCGATGAGACGACCCATATCAACTGCATGCGCAATGGTGCTGCGAACATGAGGCACACGCTCTGTTGAATATGTGGCAAGAATCTTTTCAGTAGAAACTCCGCGAGCAATGAACGAAAACTTCCACGCAAGGTTGACGGCATCGCGCATTCCTGAGTTCAAACCTTGCCCAGCAAACGGTGGGGTTTGGTGCGCCGAGTCACCGGCAAGAAACACGTTTTCTCGTTGCATCACCGGTGCCACCACTGCGTGGAATCGATACACCGCACTTCGCACAATGCGAGCAGTGGTAGGAGAAATCATTCCGTCTAAAAGCTTCCATAAACCAGCTTCAGTATTCAGAAGGGTTGCATCTTCACCTTCTTGTACTTGGAATTCCCATCGGCGAAACCGACGTACGCCTTGCACGAACGTAAATGGTCGATTGTTATGGCAGTACTGGCGAACACCAACAGGTAAATCGACTTGCGCACCTTCGTGAAGTTCAGCGTCTACCACGAGCCATTCTTGGTCGAAGCGCAAATCTTCTAGTTGCAAACCCACGTATTTTCGCGTCCAACTTGAAGCACCATCACAACCAACAAACCAGCGCGACTCAATCGTGTCTCCATTGTCGAGAGTTGTCACAACTCTGTCGCCGAAATCTTTCATGGTTGTCACGGTGTGTCCCCACATCACACTGGACCCGCGTCGTTCAGCCTCGGTTCGTAGCATGGCATCAAGTTCAGGTTGATAATGGACAACAACTGGTGGCACACCTTGAAGGCCTGCTAGTGGAATATCGGCGCCAATCACGACTTCATCGTCGGGACCAACAAAATCTCCCCGTTGTAATGGTTCGGTGTTCTTTCGTAGCCACTCACCCATTCCGTGGTCATAGCAAGCACGAAGTATCTCATCATCCATCACAATTGCTCGTGGCAATTGATATGGAACAAGATCGCGATCTATCACCACATTCGAAACTCCCATGTCATTCAGAATCGTGGCAAGAAAACTTCCGACTGGTCCACCGCCAAGAATCGTGACATCGACTTTCATTAGGACATGAAATCCTTAATCCATGAATTTCTCATTTCGCGAACAATCTCTCGCACCAACTCTTGTTGGTCTATGCCAATGTCAGCAACTGAAAAAATAAATGGTTCCAAAGCTGCCCATCCCATTTCTAACGCCATGCCCATTGCAGCCAATGCTTTTGTTTCAACGTCTGGCTCGTCAAGATGTTTCATTTGAGTGACGTGTAGCAATGCACCGCGCGGAACTGAAACCCCAGCAGTCAATTCCATAGTTGCTAATTTCATCTCATCGTCGAGCACAGAGCGCACTACCGCACGTAAATACCGCGGTTCATTGTTTAGTGCTAATGGAGCCGGGATGGGATTCCCTTGAGATTGTGCGCGAACACCATTGGCGTGCTGTTGAACTAGATGCAACATTGCAGCTTCGGCAAGCCCATCTTTCCCACCAAAATAATGGTGGACAAGTCCGTGATTTACTCCAGCTCGTTCTGCGACTCTGCGTACTGTCATCGCGCGTGGGCCAACTTCACCCAACATATCCGCAGCTGCTGCAATCAATTTCTCTTCAGCTTCTGTTCGCGAACGTACAGAAGTAGCTACTTCTGCGATGCTCATTTGCCCGCAGTCGCGTAGTCAGTAATTGCCGCCGCACTCTCTCCTGCTCTATACCGCAAGACGAGATCCTCGAAATTCACATCAATTCCTATTGGGTTCGCCGCAAACAGTGGGCCAGACATAAAAGCATCTGCTTCGCTCATCGTCATTGCATCGACTTGTGTCTCCACTTGATTACCGTCTGGATCACGGTAATAAGCCGACAAAGTCATGCCATGATTGATGGTCCAATACGGAGATATTCCTTTTGCTTTCATCCGCTCATACTGGTCAAAGAGATCGTCTAGCGATGCATAGGTGAACGCGAAATGTTCGAGACCTTCAGATTCAGAGGATCGTGCTTCCAGATGGGGCATATTCACGATGGCAATGCGGTGGTGCTCATCGTCATATGAAAGGAAGGAGATGAAATCGTTTCCATACCGGACTGACCCTTCTAAGAAATCAAGCCACCACTCCAGCATTTCTGCATATCGAGGGCTCTTCAAAACGACATGGGCAAATTTGACGGGCGAGGCCATGGGAATCTCCTTATTTAGTCAAGTGACTAACTCTGACTATAGTGGCACATATGACATTGCGATTCGCTTCCAAGAACGGCCGAGCACAACTAGTAGTCGGCCCCAACAACAACCTCGTCGACCTTGCTGAAGTGAGTGGTGGTCGTTTTGATTCAGACCCCATCAAAGCATTCCCACGTTGGAGCGAGCTCCGCGAATTCGCCGCGACCATCACTGATGGTGGAACTCCAGCGAACCTCAATGAACTTGATGCGCCATCACCCTGGCCACTGCAGGTGTTCGCCATCGGTTTGAATTACAGATCTCACGCAGAAGAAAGTGGAATGGGCCTTCCTGCCGTGCCGCTTACCTTCACAAAATTCACATCATGTATTGCAGCACCGAACGCCGATATTCCTATCGATGCACCGATGGTGGACTGGGAAGTCGAACTTGTTGTTGTAATGAGCAGCGGTGGTCGCAACATCAAAAAAGCAGATGCATGGAAACACATCGCTGGAATCAGCGTTGGTCAGGACATCTCAGATCGTGCGTTGCAATTCGCTGCACAACCTCCCCACTTTGATCTTGGCAAGAGTAAAAAGAATTACGGACCCTTCGGGCCATGGCTTGTTGACGCTGCAGAAGTCGCAGACCGTGATGCACTTCGTATGACATGCACGCTGAACGGTGAGGAAGTACAAAATACTCTCACTGACGATCTTGTTTTCAATGTTGGCGACATCATTGAATACTTATCAGGAATTGTTGAACTGCTACCAGGTGATGTGATCTTCACAGGAACTCCTGGTGGAGTTGGTGTGTCACGTAAACCTGCGGTCTTTCTCAAGCCAGGCGACGTATTGGTGTCAACCATTGAAGGTATTGGCACCACTACAAACAAGTGCACTCAAGGTTAAGGAAAAACCTATTCCAGGATGAATGGTGCAATTACTTCGTTGCACCATTGCCATAGATTTTCTCGAGCATCACGAGTGTCTTTGCGGCGTGTTGATGGAAGTTTGTGAGTTGGTCTCACTTCCCTATCAGACCAAAATGAGCCACTTGCACCTGGAATAACTGTGACGGCGGCCAACCACGCAATTGTGTCCGCACCTTCAGCAACTGTGCGCAATATTGGTCGGGTTATCTGACGAAAACGCGGAATGGAATCTTGCACTCCTGGTGTGTCTGCCCAACCCGGGTGCATACAAGCAAACTGCACTGATAGTTCCTGTTTAGCCCACAGTTCATTCAATGTCACTTGAGCACGCTTTGCAATTGCATACTGCTTTGTGCCGTTGTAATTGTCAGCGCGCATTTCGAGTGTTCGACCGTGTCCAACCATTGGAAGTTCTGCCGAATACATACCACCCGAAGAGACAGTCACGACGCGCCCTTGTGCTGCGAGCAGATTTGGCATTAACACAGTCGTCAAAAGATGTGGACCAACTACGTGTGAAGCAACTGTCTGTTCAAGGCCTTGCGGTGATTCTTCTCGTGAATTGAGGAGTGCCCCAGCATTGTGCACAAGCGCGGAAATTTGTGGGAAGCGCGTTGCAATTTCTCTTGCTGCCATGCCGACAGAATGAAGATCACCCATCTCTGCCACCACGCAGACAGGGTCTGGTCCAGTGCAGATTTCACGAACAGATGCAATAACGTCTTCACATTTTTCTTTGTTACGAGCAATTAAAACCAACTGCGCACCAGTAGGTGCCAGAATGCGAACACATTCTTTTCCCAATCCAGATGTTGGCCCGGTGATCACCACCACTTTGTTGGCCAAGTCGTAACTAGAGACTTGATCCCAATGATTCAGGCGGGAACGCACAAAGAAACCAACGCGTGAAAATCCGGGCACAATCGCTGTATCCAAAAGTGAACTTACAAAATTACTCATCATCTACATCCCTTGTAAAAGCATTATGGCAGCGAAAAATCCACAAATAGTCCATGCAATTGCGCGAGGCCAGTTTGTTTGCACAAGTTCACGACCCACTTGTGCATCTGGAGCCGCAACCATGCGCGCATGCCGTGGCACCGATAAGAAGATGGTGCACAGAAGTGCTACTGCCAAGAATGCGCCATTCACCCATGTCAGCCACCACGAAACTCCTGATGGCGTATTCGCCCACAAAATCACCGTGGTCACGCCTTCGATTGCCATTGGTGGCCCCACCACAAAACCAGTCCATCTCTGATGTTTTTCAGCAACCTGAGTAGCGCTTTCTACTGGCACAACTGCAAGCAACGGATAATGCACTAACTGCACAAACCAAATGACTCCCACCATGATGCACGTTGAAACAAGATGCAAGACCAAAACAAGATCGTCCATGTCAGAGTCCGTATTCCGAAACAAGGACAGGCCGAGACTCATCAATGGATTTATGCGCAGCCGCACCAATCACAACAGACCACAATCCGTCGACCGCGGTTACTTCAGGTGGCGTGTTGTTGAGAACCGCATCAACAAATCGTTTGCATTCAATGAAACTTGCACCAAAGTGGAAACCCATATGTGCAATATCCGGGTCAGTGGGAACATCAATTTCTTGCACGGCTCGCAAAGAGCGGTCCCCCACAAAGATTTTCCCATTACCAGGAACAAACGCTTCGAGTTTTCCTTTGTCACCCACCACAGTGATTTCCTGTTCGTGCTGACCACCTTCAGCAAACATTGAAAGGTCAAGCATGGTGCGTACACCGTTCGCATATTCAACAATCACGTAGGCATTATCAAGAATGTCGCTACGTACACCGTTGTATACCTCGTCTAGATGATTCACATCTTGACCACCACTTGCCATCACTCGTACTGGCCGCGAGCCCACAGCAAGATTCATCAAGTCAAAAAAGTGGCAACACTTCTCTACAAGCGTGCCGCCAGTGTTTTTTGAGAAACGATTCCAGTTGTCCACTTTCACTAAGAACGGAAAACGATGTTCACGGATGGACATCATCTTCATATTGCCGATGATTCCGCTGCGAAGTTCTTGCAACAAACCTGCAATGGGTGCCATGTAGCGATATTCAAGACCAACCCAAGTGATGGCTGAGCGCGACTCTTGAGCCTGAACAACAGAAATGCAATCCTCCACTGTGGTGCACATTGGCTTCTCCACCAACACGGGAAGATTCGTCGACAAAATGTCATCAAGTATTGACTTATGTGTGTAGTTCGGTGAAGCAACCAACACTGCATCAATGAGGCCGCTTGCGAGTAGGGCCTCATGCGAAGTGAATTGGGTGACGCTATTGGCTCGGTCTCCCAGCGTCTTTGTGGCCCAGTTCAATGGCTCTTCGTTCGGGTCGCTGACAGCAGTAATAGCCACCGATTCGAGTCCCATGAGATTGCGCAAATGCTCGCACCCCATCATTCCGGTGCCAATAAGTCCCACGCGCAAATCAGACATAACCCAAGCCTACGAGGTGATTATTTGCCTTTGCTTCAACGGCTACTAGTGTTTTCAGTTATTGCTCCGGGGGGAGCACTACCTAGGGGGAATCTCATGGCCATCGTTGATCTGCTTACATCCGGACTCGGATTGCTCGCTTCAGAAAAAGACATCACACCTACATGGGTAGAAGGCGTTCTGCGCGGTAGCGGGAGCCTAGAAGATGGAGTAACTGTGACATCTGTTTCAACAGAACGCATTGGTGAAGGTGTTGGAATTCTCAGCATCTTGCAGCGAGTAAAGCCCACTTATTCTGGCGCTACAAAAGCACCACAGTCTTTTGTGGTGAAGTACCCCACTGATGATGCAACTCAACGTTTCACAGCCGATGCCCTTGTTCTCTATATTCGCGAATTGGTTTTTTACCGTGATTGCGCACAATCGGCCCCATTCACAACTGCAAAGTGTTATGCCCAGGCCATCGAGAGCGAGAACACCAACTTCACAATTGCAATGGAAGATATCGGCCACTACCGCGGATTGAATCAAATCGAAGGAGTCGGTCTGGCTGAATCAAAGATTCTTCTCGAGACTCTTGCCGACTACCACGCCATGTGGTGGAACAGCCCCAAGTTGTCTGGCATGCAAGATGTGTTCCAGCCTTTGCTAAACCCAACCTATGAAGCAGTGCTTCCAATGTTGTGGGCACAAGGTTGGCCAAATGTCGAGCAATACGCGGGGCATTTACTTCCCGACAGTGTTCGAGGCATTGGTGACATCTGGGGAGGAAAAGTTTCGTGGATGCTCGGAAATCTCATGGCTCCTTCAACTCTTTGTCATGGTGACTATCGTGCCGACAACATCATGTTCGACGGTAACGACCCGGCCGTCATCGATTTCCAGCTCATAGGAGTTGGTTCAGGAATGTACGACGTTGGTTATTTCATCAGTCAGTCCATTGCAACCGACGTTCGTCGTGGCCACGACCAAGAACTCGTGAACACGTATCTTGATCGTCTCGAGACGCATGGAATCACAATTGATCGTGATGAAATGTGGCGTCAATACCTCATCTCAGTGTGTTTCTGTGTCACATATGGCGTTACAACATTTGGTGGATTTGCCGAGCAAAACGAGCGTGGCCAACAGTTACTGCAGGACATGTTGTTGCGAGCACTCAATTGTGTTGCCGACAACGATGCCCTTACAGTATTTGCATGACAGATCACGTACACGACCATGGCCGTGGTGTCCTTGCCCAACTTGCGCCAGAAGGTCGCGAGCTGAAAGCGCTCATTCCTGGTGTCTATGAGGGTTTTGCTCAATTACATAGTGCGGCTTTTGCCGAAGGCGCAGTAGATAAGAAAACCAAAGAGTTATTAGCACTTGCCATAGCAATAGCTGTGCGGTGCGACGGGTGTATTGCTAGCCACGCTCGTGGCGCAGCTCTCAATAAAGCCACTGAAGCTGAGGTAGCCGAGACAATCGGTGTCGCTATCTCAATGAGTGGAGGCCCCGGCACTGTTTATGGCCCACGGGCACTTGCGGCGTTTCGAGAATTCGCCACTAAGCCACAGTAACTGTTCCAGTACTAAGTAACTGTTCCAGTACTACCCACTCCGTGAGGTAGTTCTAGATTGCTGTTATGTCGAATCTCGAGGTAACAGTTAATCCATCTGAAGTGGGGCTAGACGCCGCGCGTCTTGCACGCATTCGTACTCACTTTGGAAAGTACGTAGACAGTGGCAAATTGCCCGGCTATCACATCACTGTTTCGCGTGGTGGCAAGTTGGCCTATAGCGATATGTACGGATACGCCGATGTTGAGAACAAAAAACCAATCGCGGATGACACTATTTATCGCGCGTACTCAATGACCAAACCCATTTGTGCTGTCGCAGCTCTCATTTTGTGGGAAGAAGGTCTGTTTGAAATGCATGATCAGGTGAAGTGGTATATCCCGTCTTTCGCAGACCAAAAAGTTTTCCGTTCAGGAACATTGACTGCACCTCGATATGACCCGGTTTCAGAGCCGATGGAAATGTGGCACTTGTTCTCACACACCGCGGGAATGACATACGGCTTCGTATATTCGAACCCAGTCGACCAGATGTATCGCAATGCAGGTTTCGAATGGGGCACTCCACGCGATGCATCCTTGGCTGACATTTGCGACATCCTTGCTGGTCTTCCACTGATGTTCCAGCCCGGAGCCGAATGGGCATATTCAATGTCAATCGATGTGCTTGGTCGCGTTGTTGAAATTCTGTCGGGAATGACACTCGGCGAATTCATGAAGAAGCGAATCTTTGATCCTCTTGGCATGACCGACACTGCATTTCACTGCTCGGCAGATAAAGCAGACAGACTTGCTGCCTTGTACGTACCGAATCCTGCAGACAAGAAGATCTTGCGAAATGATGCAGGTGCTGCTGGCGCACTAGTTGAACCAAAAGCGCATCTTGGTGGTGGTGGTCTTGTTTCCACCACGAGTGACTACTTGAAATTTGCAGAGATGTTGCGCGGAGGTGGCGAGTACAACGGCACACGAATTTTGTCGAATCGCACTATTGCGTTTATGGCTTCAAACCATTTGCCAAACAACGCAGATCTCACTGAATATGGTCGTCCGCTCTTTGCTGAAACAGCATTCGACGGTGTTGGCTTTGGACTCAGTGTCAGCGTCACCCTCGACCCTGTGAAGGCAAAAGTACCTGGCAGCGCTGGTGATTACGGTTGGGGCGGTGCGGCAAGCACCAATTTCACTGTTGATCCAAAAGAAGAACTTGTGTACATGATCATGACTCAGCTCTTGCCCTCAAGCACTTGGCCACTGCGCCCACAACTCAAACAGTTGGTGTTTCAGTCTTTGATTGACTAACAGCACGACGCATCTGCACTCCGAGCACCGCAAGTACAACTAGACCCGAGGCCACTATGGCGAGGCCTTGAGCAATGTCATTATCGATTGTCTCAAAAACAATCGATAACAGTCCGGCAAGCACGCAGAAGGCACCGGCAAGCAACATTTCAGGAGCAAGTCGTTGTGTGCCCACAGCAAACAGCGCAGCACCAATTAGTAACGGAATAGCTCGCCCTGCCCCACCAAAATCACTGCCCAATATCATCGCGCCAATAAGCACATACAGCGATCCTGCAGCACGAGGTGCAAAAGAAAATCCCATAACTCGGGTGCCTTGAAAAATTAACAATCCACCACCGACACCCATGAATAGTCCCATTAATTGCGAGTTGTCTTCATTAAGCCCAGCAGCAAATGCCACAATGAACACTGGCATTCCAACAGACATCAGTATTGCGCCGACTATTTCCGAATCGCGCGCACGGAAAAGTCCCCACCCGATAGCGACAAGAGCAATGATCGCAACGGGCCACTTCATTTCAAAATCAAGAAGATTGCAGACGATGCCAGTTGCAATCGCTGCAGACAAAGTCGACGCAATTTCTAGTACTTCGGATACGCGGCTCTGCATGTCACTTCTTCTACTGAGACGAAAGGCTGCTGCAGCAGTAACGACTGCAAGAAGATACAAGAGAGTCGCTATCGCAGTTTCAGAGATATCCGTCAACGCCCCAGCCACAGTGCGTATAACCCCGACGGTGATAATCAATGCAGCAAGATACGAAAGCAATTCACGCGGGGTGTACGCCAGACGCGGGGCATTCGTAATGTCTTCAGATTGCTCAGAAGATAACACCCCCGCCTCCACGAGATCATTCAAGGTATGACTTAAGGACTTGCGCTGTTTCACGTCAGTAGTGTTACACGAATTATGAAGTATGTGAATACCATTCCACAAATTCGGTAATATCAGCATCTAATAAAGGGGCAATGAACGATGCGAAGGTCACAGACATGTGATTGTCGTCTCGGTACACCATGATGTTTCCTACAACAGTCGGACAACCATTGGTTGCACAAAACCAACTTTGTACCCACAACATGTTCTCGCCGGCGGCATCAAAGTCTCTAACCATCGCTTGCATGTCGTCTCGATATGCCGAGGTCACTCCAGGTGTGCATCGGTGAACATTTGTGTAGTTACGACTAAGACACGTTGGAACATCTTGTCCTGGATACGGCGTATCCTGCATTAAGACAGGAACAATTCCTTGACCCTTCAGCGCGTCGACTGTTCCTTGTAGACCTTCACGCCATTCCTTTTGCCACATTGGTTTACGCGTTGTAGCGGATAACAGTCGATCAAAGTGAGCAACGAAGACAACGGAAACACCGTCTTCTATCATTTTGGCAAGTGCTTTCTTTCGCCAGGGTCCACATTCGTTGTACACCTTGCCCAATACTTTGCTGTACACCGTTATGTCTGCAGGTGGGCATCCACGTTTTGTATACGTAATGAGTTTCCAGTTGCGCTTTATTGCTACTTTTTCAAATGCTGGAAACCATTGTGCAGCGTGCGAATCGCCGTACAGACCAATCACTGTGGTCGAATCTTTGTTGCCGAAAACACAATGCTTTGGAGTAACAGATGAGAAACCAACATGACAACCGTTGTTATAGATAATGGGCATATCGGATAATGCACCCTGTAACGACGGAGTGATATTGCCAGGTAATCCAGTTGCCAACATTGCATCAACAATGGGCGCAATCGGGGCTGACAGTCCAGGAAGTTGTGGGGCTATCGGGATTGTGGTGGAAGAGACATCGACGTTGGTGGAAGTAGTTGCTACCAAAGTAGGTGTAGTAGCGATCACACCACTACTCATCTCTGGCGGATTGTTTTGGGCTAGCACCCCAGCGCCACCGACAATTGCAACCAGAGATACAGCAAGTGCCACGGCACGCACGCCCCGTATCTGATGATTCCGTCGAATGGGATTTTCAACAATTCGATAAGAAAACTCTGATAACACAAGGGCGACAACAATGCACAACAGTCCTTCATTGATTGTTAACTCACGGTCAAGTGCAGGAACGGCGATGATCAGAATCGGCCAATGCCAGAGATACGCAGAATACGAGCGAGAACCGAGCCATTGAAAAGGAGTCCACTTCAACACACTGTGTGGCGCCCAGGAAGCAACATTGCCACCTCTTAATACGAATGCAGTTGCTATTGCGGGCACTAATGCCCACGGCCCAGGAAATCTTGTGGTCTCAGTGAATAACACCACGCAACAACACACAGCCACTAAACCAATCCACGCAGATACGCCGCTGAAGATTTTTGCTGTCCTACTAGTAGCAACTGGAAGGACAGCGAAAAGTGCACCAATCGACAATTCAAATGCACGGGTGTGAGGCGCAAAAAATGCCCAAGGTTGCGACGTGTTCATGAGAACCATGCACATTGCAAATGAAGCTACTGAAACAACAGTTGCGAGCAAGCCAACTCTGCGACGGATAGCGATATGGGATGCAGCGCCAACACACACAAGCGCTATTACGGCAGGCCACACGAAATAAAATTGTTCTTCTACAGCAAGGCTCCAATAGTGCTGCAATGGCGAAGGAGGCAAGGTTGACTGCAGATAATCTGCTCCACGACTTGCAAAGACAAAGTTAGAAGAGAATGTTGATACGGCAATCACATCATTGGCCAACGAGCGAATCCGCAGTGGTTCTAACCACACCCAAGATGCAATCACCGTGGCCACAGCAACGAGGGAAGAAACGGGCAAAATACGGCGAGCACGTCGGGCATAAAACGCTCCAAGGGAGATACCACCATCAGATTCGCGCTCACGTACCAGCAGCGAAGTAATCAGGAATCCCGAAAGCACGAAAAATACGTCGACGCCGATGTAGCCACCTTCGAGGTGTGGAACCCCAGCATGAAACAGAAGAACTGCAAGCACTGCAATAGCGCGCAGGCCCTCTATGTCTGATCTACGTTCCACGTCTACGAGTATTGTCGCCCAAGCCCTTTGAACTGGGGCACGTGTCGCAATTGTCGGCCTATCGAATTCTTTTTCACTGCATTTCCCCACAAACGCACTTGATAGCGCACTGCTTCTTGTGGTCTAAGGTTGTGCCAGCCCAATACCGGGCACTATCAAAGGAGTCACACATGGCACGTAGTTCACGTTTGCTTGCAGCCGTTGCAGCATTATCGCTTGTTGTCGCAGCATGCGGCGGCAGCGATTCATCATCAACCGAAGAAGGGGCACTTAGCACCATTGCAGAGGGCAAGCTCACAGTCTGTTCCGATGCGCCATACGAGCCATTTGAATTCCAAGATGCCGATGGCAATTGGACCGGCTTCGACATGGACATTGTTCGCAAGATTGCAGAAGCAAATAATCTTGAACTCGAAGTCAGCGTGCAACCGTTCGATGGAATTTGGCTCGCACCTGCAGCTGGCACATGCGACATGGTTGCATCATCTATGACAATCACACCAGAGCGCGAAGAAGCAGCAGACTTCACACAGAGCTACTTCGATGCATTCCAGTCACTTCTTGTCAGCAAAGCAAATGAGATGACCTACACAACTCTTGAGTCACTCGCTGGAAAGACAATTGCTGTGCAAACAGGAACAACTGGCGAATCATTTGCAAAGGAAAATGCAACTTCTTCAACGATCCAATCATTTGATGAAGCATCCGCAATGTTCCTTGCTCTCGAGTCCGGTCAAGTAGACGGTGTTCTTCAGGACTACCTCATTAATAAGGAACGTGCCGACAAGCAGGGAACTTCAGTTGTTTCCATCAAGTTTGAAGACACACCAGAGCAGTACGGATTTGCAGTCGAAACCGGCAACACAGCACTCCTCGAAATCTTGAACAAGGGCATCACTGACCTCAAGGCCGACGGCACATACAAGACCATTTACGACAAGTACTTCATTGGCTGATCTCAGATCACCCAATAACTAATACCTAACGACGAAGAGGGTCATGGCGCTCAGTAAACGCAAGAAAGCTATGTATGTGCGCTATGCCATGTACGTAGTCAGTATCGCTTTATTGATTGCTGTGATCCTCTTCATCGATTGGGAGCGTTTGGGAAATGCAATGTTCCGTTGGGACATTGTGAAAGAACAGTTCCCAGACATCCTGACTAAGGCCGCAAAGAACACTGTCGTCTTTACGGTGCTTGGTTTCGCAGGCGGTTTGTCATTCGGGCTTTTGTTCGCCCTCATGCGTCTCAGCAGCATTCGTGCTTACAGATGGTTTGCTGCCACATACATTGAAGTTTTTCGTGGAATTCCACTCTTAGTGACATTGCTCATTCTCGGTTTCGGAATCCCCATCGCTACCGGGTGGAAGTGGCCAAATCCCTATCTTCAGGGCGCCATCCCCTTGTCATTAGTTGCAAGTGCCTACATGGCCGAAACTATTCGTGCAGGCATAGAAGCCGTGCCCAAAGGCCAAATGGAAGCTGCACGTTCACTTGGCATGTCATATTCACGAGCCATGATCACCATCATCATTCCGCAAGCCCTTCGCATTATCGTTCCACCACTTACTAACGAATTTGTTCTTCTTATCAAAGACACCTCGCTCATCTCGGTCCTCGGCGTTACTGCTGCTACTAAAGACTTAGCGCGTTTCGGTCGCGACGGAGTCAACCAAACAGCTAACGCTACGCCACTGATTGTCGCTGGACTTGTGTACTTAGCAATGACGCTTCCACTCACTCAACTTGTCGCATGGATGGAACGCAAGACAAAGGCAATGAGCCGATGAATTCCGATGTTGTTGTCTCTCTTCAAGATCTTCACAAGTCTTTTGGCACGAACCACGTCTTACGAGGAATCGATGTAGAAATCACGCGAGGCGAGGTGGTGTGCATCATTGGTCCTTCTGGTTCAGGCAAAAGCACACTTCTGCGTTGCGTGAATATGTTGGAAACCCCGTCATCTGGAACCATCACAGTTCTCGGACGTGAACTTACAGATATTGATTGCGATATTGATGAAGCTCGGTCAAAGATTGGAATGGTGTTTCAGTCGTTTAACTTGTTTCCACACATGACAGCAATCGAAAACGTTTGTGTGGCTCAAAGAAAAGTATTGAAACGTAATGCAAAGGAAGCCACAACTGCAGCCCAATCAATGCTTGCCCGAGTCGGTCTTCAAGACAAAGAGAATTCATACCCTGCTCAGTTGTCAGGTGGGCAGCAGCAGCGGGTCGCAATTGCGCGTGCATTGGCGATGAACCCCGATGTCATGTTGTTCGATGAAGCTACTAGTGCACTAGATCCCGAACTAGTGGGTGATGTACTCGCGGTGATGCAATCTCTTGCACAAGAAGGTATGACGATGCTCGTCGTCACCCATGAAATGGGTTTTGCAAAGAACGTCGCCGATCGAGTGGTATTCATGGATAACGGTGTCATTGTGGAACAAGGCCCACCAGAGCAAGTCATTGGCGCCCCGCGAGAAGAACGAACTCGGTCCTTCTTATCAAGCGTTCTCAACCACTAACCACCCTTCATCTATTGTCCAGGCAATGAGTTCTCAGCGCGAGCGCATCCAGTCACTTCTGTCTCTCGCACAGCACCCCAACACACCTCAGGCCGAAGCCGAATCTGCGCTCGCCATGGCATCAAAGCTCATGCAGAAACATGGGCTCAGCGAAACCGACATCGCCGAAGTGTCTCATGAAGATGTCTCTATTGTTTCTGAAACAGTGTGTGTAAAAGGCCCCTACCGGGTCCGGCGCATCAACGTTCTGTACGTCATAGCCAAAATGCACTCGTGTGCGTCGTATCGTGCGTTCGATTCTCACGACAGTTGCGTCCTCATCATTTACGGGCGTCCTACAGACATTTTTGCTGCACGCACATTGTTTGCCGCTGCCGATGCGTTAGGTGCTCGCTTGCTTCCTCGCGGGTCACGTTCATGGCGCGTGTCATGGTGGAGCGGTTTCCAATCAGGTATCGAAGAATCGCTCGGAAGCGCTCGCAAAGATTTCATTTCAGAAACTAAAGGCGCCGGTCTGGTACTTGCCGATCGCATGAAGCGCGCCGAAGACACCATGTACTCATTTGCTCCCCCACTTCGTGGAGGCACGTACTACTCCGATACTTCTTCCGGCGCTCATGCCAGTGGCAAGAACGCAGGCCGTGGCTTTGCGGCATTTGGTCGTTCCTTCACCTCAGGTGTGCGCGGCGAATTGCAATGACCCACATCAGCGAATACGCCACCCAAGCAATTGCGTTGTCCGCAAATTATTTGAAGGCAACGCCAGAGACCGCACTTACATACGCGTGTGAGGCCATCGCTGAACAGGAGATTAGCGTTAAAGATCTGAAATCAACAGAAATTGACGCATGGGTAGAAGAAATCAGCCATCGTGAAGACATCGATGTTCCGAGCATTGTTGTCACCCGTAAATCACAACACATTCTTGCAACAGCCCATTCCGAAATTCACACCATTTGTATTCGCGGAGCCAACACCAACCAAGTCACAGTTCTCCATGAGATTGCTCATCTCATTGTTGGCGTCTCAACTCATGGGGTTGTATTCCGAGACGAATTGGTTCGTCTCACACGTGCACACATCTCAATCGAGTTCGCTTCTTTTCTCTATTCCTTGTACCAATCCACCGGACTCGAAATGTCACCGTGGCCAGCGAGTGCTCACCAACGTTGACATGTGAGGCTCATGCGGTCAGACTGCAGTCATGACCAACTCAACTGACTTCTACGACATCTTGTCCACCACCCGTTCAATTCGGCGCATCAGCACCAAGCCAGTCGATGATGAAGTTCTCAACCGAGTGTTACAGGCCGCAATTTGGGCTCCTAGTGGCGGCAATAGGCAGCCCTGGCGCATCATTGCTGTTCGCGATCGCGCCATCAAACAACAACTCTCCGACATTTATTCGCAGCGGTGGTCCGAATATGTCGACATGAACATGAAGCGTGTCGAAGGCATGCCAGAAAACATTGTGGAAGCCACTCGTAAAGGTCTAGCCATCGGCACACAATTAGCTACTTCACTTGCAGATGTTCCTGTCGTCGCAATGTTTGTTCATGACCCTCGCGAGGTTTTTGTTACAGATGGCAATCTCGGAAGAACCCCGGTAGTTGGTGGCGCATCTCTGTACCCAGCGGTACAAAACTTTCTGCTCGCCGCTCGCGCAGAAGGATTGGGTGGCGTTCTCACCACTCTTATCTCGGCCAGCGAAAACGAAGTTCGCCCCATTCTTCAACTGCCAGAACCTTGGGGTGTCTATGCCATGGTTCCACTCGGCTATCCCAAAGGAAATCACGGTCCTTTGCGTCGCGCACCACTAGAACACATGGTGAAGTTCGATGTGTGGTCTGACTAGTTACTAATCAGTCGGTGAGTTGTCTCGCCAGTGCACACCGTCTGGCCATCGACCAACACCACCATCTTCTACAAGTAAGCCAGTGTTCTGGCGATTGGCATGCTCCATTCGCCACACCAGCATTGCCCGCGCTTCACGCGCAATCACCGCATCATCATCTGTAGTTGTTCGCCAAGTGGGGTCTGCCTCAAGGTCAAAGCACACGTATTCACCGTCGCCAAACTGCACGTAGGCATAAGTATCGGAACGTCGAACAGCCAAATTCATTTGTTCTAAACGACGTTGCCACGGCCACTGATGCTTGTCGTGTGGAATTAACACAAAACGCCAGTCATATTCCCAATGCGCCGCATCACGCCACCATGGTGGTTCTGTTCCTCGCACAAAATGCGTCAGCGGAACACCGTCACATTGAGCCGGAATATCAATTCCCATTGCGTCACACACTGTTGGGAAAATATCTACGTTCTCAGTGAACTTGTCAATCACTGTTCCATTCGTGTCCGCATGCCTAGGGTCGCGCACAATTCCCACGATGTGTTGACTTGTTTCCCAGTATCCAAGTTTCTCTTTCAAACCGTGATCACCGAGAAGTTCAGCATGGTCGGCTACCACGACAATGACCGTGTTCTCCCACTGCCCGGTTGACTCAAGAAAATCCCACACACGTCCGAGTTGAGAATCCACTTCGCTCACCATGCCGAAATATTGAGCGCGCATGTGCGCCAACTCTTTGGCATCCGAAGGTGCTTTTGTGTCGTCCAATTGCAGCATCACCTCGTGAAATGGTGGAACAGACTCAGCAGGTGAAATTGGTTGACCAACATTGTCTGGCGAATACATGGAACCAAAGTGACCTGCTGCTGAATACGGAGGATGTGGCCGAATGTAACTTGCGTGCGCAAACCATGGTTCAGATTGATCGCCCATCCAGCTGAGCAATTCATTTGTCATATACGCCGACACGCTCATGTCTGCAGGTCGTTCATGCTCGGTGGAAAGCAGATGCAACACTCCACCCGAGGCATCATGTCCGTTGGCCGCCAAGAAACGTCTCCATGGTCCGTATCCGCGTGTGAGATCCACAATGGAATCAAACCCTGGAAGCACCCCTTCATATGTTTGAAGTCGTGGATCATCTGCTGACTCTGTAACGCGCGGATCAACTGATTGATCTGTGTAACCGAACAGTGCTGGTGCATAACCAGCACGTCGTGCCGCGCGAGCAATGTTGTCGAAACCGTCATCAAGTGGCGTGCCATTAGCGACAACACGATGATTCATTTGATACATGCCGGTGTACAACGACGCACGCCCGGGAGCACATGGTGATGCCTGACTGTAATGACGACTCAACCGGATTCCGGCCCTACTTAATCGATCGAGTTGTGGAGTCTGCACAATGGGGTGGCCCGCAATAGAAAGACAATCTCCACGAAATTGATCAAGTGTGACTATGAGAATATTCGGTTTCATGATGGACCGCTTTGCACCGACGGACCGCCAATCAGAAACGCGCACAAATCTCTCAGCGCCAACTTGTCTTGCACCACGAACATATGACCACCCTCGTATTCCTGCATCGTTGCATGTGGGATTCTTTTCACAATTTCGTGGGAGTTGTCGGGTGGGGCAATGCCATCGAAACGACCCGCCATTACAAACGTGGGCGATGCCACCTTGTGTAAACGATCTGCCACATCATGCCCGATGCGAGCAATCAATTGCAGACGCTCTCCACGAAGTACTTCATTTGTCTTTGGCTGTGCTGCTTGCTCAGCTCGAAGTCTCATCATCTTCAAGTCAGACGGGTGAGATGCCAACCATTCATCTGTAAAGCGAGAATCTGTTAACAACATGATTTTCTTGTTTCTCTCTTCAACAGATAGTGAGCCCAACTCGTGTAGGGGATACGACGCCCCTGCATCACCACCAGCAGAAGTGCACAAGAGCGCGAGTCGTTCAACGCGTTCTGGATATGTGACTGCGAATTCCTGCGCCACCATTCCACCAAAGCTCATGCCCACAACTGCACAGGTAGACCAACCCACGTGATTCAGAAGTGCATCTGCATCTTGTGCATACTGCGCCATTGTGTACGGGCCATCTGGAATAGAAGTTTTCCCCAGGCCGCGTTGATCGTGCGCAAGCACTTCGCATGTTTGTGCAAGCGCACTGATCAAGAGTGCAGATGACTCAAGAGTCGCACCAGAGCCATTAAAGAACAACGCACGTGGGCCTGAACCAGCGATCTCGAAATTGATATTGATGTCTTCACGGACAAAAACTGGCATGCCACATTCTCGCACTTACTGGGGTATCCACCATTCTTCAGCCACCACAGACAAACATTCTTATGTGCAAACAATCGTCGATGGAGTGAAACGTTCTCTTTCAGAGAACCACGACACACTCACTTGGCGACGAGTAACAATGCCTGGTCTCGATGTGGCGTGGGTGGGTATGAATGTTCCAGCCCTCGATACTGGTGGTCGACCTTGGGTTTGGGAAGTAGTTACTCCTTCTCAATATGAATCTTCCTCGCGACTACAAGAAGACCCTTTGGTGTTGGCAGTTGCACAAGACACGGTGGTGGCCGACATCAACCACCATGACCATTCGGGCCCCATCATGCGCATGCAGGTTCCAGTACGTCAGGCCCCCGATGCCATCAGTGTGATTACCGGACTTGACCCCTCTAGCCCTTGGTCGATTCAGCTCGAAGCTGGGTGGACAGTTCAGGCACTTGGCTCGGCAGCCCAATGCTGGATTGATCGCGAATGCCTGGGAACTGCTCGCCTTGAGACTCCAGAACCCCAGTTAGCGCCCCACCAGCTCTATCAATTGCACCCCGCCATCGATATCGAGTCGGCAGCCTTCGATCGGTTGCTTACACTCGACCCTGATGATGCAGCCGTGGTCACTTCCCTCCTTGCCTCGGTTCACGAGGCCTTGCAGCCTTACCGCTAGGCCGCGGGCTGTGGCGCCATGATCACCACGTACGCACTTTCGCTCTCCACTGTTGACTGCCACGAAGAACAACGCATCGCACTCATCGATGTGGTGAGCGATTGGATGTTGCGTCATTATCCGCTCGATGCACGTGGCCCAGGAACTTCAGTTCGTGTCACGCGAGAATCATCCGATGATCCCGTTTTTCGAATGATGATTACAGAGAGTGGAGCTGCAAGCTCACACGTTGAGACTCTCACCATCACTGTCGTTCTCTTAGACAGTGTTCTCACTTTTGACATTCGTATTGTGTCGACACCCACCACTTCAAAAGTTGTTCCTTACAAACCAAAGTCAGTTCCACCACGGGTTGCCCAACTTGTTCGTGAAGTACTCGTAACAGTTCCCACAGAAGATGCAAATCAATTCATTACCGATTCTGTGCATGTTGCAAACACAGAACTTGATGGCCAAAACATTGCTGCTTTTATTGATGCTCCAAGTCGTCGCCTACCTGTAATTGTAGAAATCGGTGACTACGAGCGACAAAGCCGCGACCTGTTTACCATTGGTGCAGGTCCCCTTGTTGGTCTCGCACATATCTTTCACATCGCCAGCGCTGAAGCACTGCGCGGTTTTGAATCACTGTCGCGTTACTCACTAGTTGGCCCTGGTTGCGTCATTGTGCAATGGGCTGGGAAAACTGAACCTGAAATCGTGCATATACGTGAACTGCCGTCAAGCTCCGTCTCACGTGAGCTTGACCGAATTGTTCGATTAATTCTCGATACTGCAGCGCGTTCTATTGCATCACCTCGTGTACCGCCACCGCCGCGCACCGAATACGACATCATTGACCCTTCGTCGCGAAGTTCGTCAGATGATGGCAATTTCAATGAAGATCAGGCAATTCGAATTGAACTATTAGAAGCATCTGTTAACGAACTAGAAGCTTCTATGGCCGACGCAGACCGACTCATGGCTGAACTTCGAGATCAGCTTGAGAAAAAAGGTGGTCAAGTCGACGAACTCATTCTGCGTAACGTGTCATTGGAAATTCAAGCAGGACAAACACCAAAAGTGCTCGCGGTTCCTTCAATGACGGAAGCCCTGCGACTTGCCAAAGAAAACTGTCCATTCCTTGTGTTTCACGAACGAGCAATTGAGTCGGGTTCGGGTTTAGAAGGACCAGAACCAGTCAGCGTATTACAAGATCTTGTTCGCCTTAATGAGGTGGCCCGTGCATGGATGTCTGGTGAAATTTCAGGAACCAGCATCAAACTGGCCTGTCGCCAAATGGGCCTCGACTTCGTTGCGTCAATCTCTGACACTGCTCGTCAAAAATACGAAGAGGATTATCTCATTGAATGGCGTGGCCGAGCAGTTCGCGCCGAAGCACACTTGCGACGCGGGCGAAAAGCACATCTCGTTCGCATTCATGTATTTTTTGATGACGAAACACAGCAAGTTGTCGTTGCCTATATCGGTCGACACCTTCGTGATAAGGGCAGTGCCTCATAACTCCGGCGTAACCTGTACAACATGACCCGCCGCAAGATATTTCGATACCTTTTGCTGGCAGTTGTAATTTTTGGCATCGTCAGCAGTTTTTCGCTCACCCGGTATGTACTGGCCCACCCAAATGACCCACTGCAACAAAATGTTGCATCATGGGCACGCAACAACGGCATGGGCATTGTGGTGGACAAACTCGAAACTTGGCTGCATAACGACCCACCCGCTGTCGCCCCTACAGATGTTCTGGCGCTTGTCACTGATGATTCCACCATCGCACCGCTTATCACCACCACATCACCTGCACCTCTTGGCCAGGAAACAACGACCACGCACCTAGGAAAAACAACGCCAGCAGTTGAACGACCAGTAATTGCAACGCAATCATGTTCAACGCCCACCACCACAAGTCCAACTGGTGCCACGACCACGTCAACTACCACTACAAGCACAACTACCACTACAAGCACCGTGGTCGCCGACACCACGAGCACTACTACTACCACTTTGGTCCCACGACCCGCAGACATCGCTCCGTTTATAGATCCACGTATCAAAGGCGAAGGTGAATGGATAGCAACCGCGCGAGTTCGTAAGAAACCAATGGTGTACATCAGTTCAATTAGACCGCTCTGGTGTTTTGGTTCGGTCGTGGCAACTATGGCCGCGTACAACCCGTCACTTGTTCACACTGCGCTCTTTAATGGAACTGAAATGCCCGGTGGTAAGGGATGGAAGAACACATCAAAGATAAAAGGCAAAGCATTGCCTTCTCTCATCGCCAGCTTTAATGGCGGATTTCGTTTCGAACACGAACCTGGTGGTTACATCACCGAGGGAAAGACCGTGCAGCGAATGCGTAAAGGGTTTGCAACATTTGGCATTCGTGTCGATGGGACAAGCACCATCGGAATCTGGGGCACAGACATGACCGATGACGGTTCATGGAAATCACTGCGTCAAAATCTTCCACCGCTAGTGAACAATGCAAAGTCTGTCTATGCGAATTATCCATCTGTTAATTGGGGCGAAGACTATTCAAACAAGATCTACAACTACCGTTCCGCAGCATGCCTTCGCACCGACGGATACATCATGTTTATGGCCGTCGGAAAAGTCAACATCAAAATGCTTGCAGACACTCTCATTGTATTGGGGTGCCACATTGGCATGGAACTTGATATCAATGGCACATGGCCATTTTTTGCAACATACTCTGACTTCGGAAAATCAGAACGAAAAGGTCGCATCATTGATACCCGCATGGGCGACCCTGATAGACACCTCACCAACTCCACTAAAGATTTCTTTGCATTGTTTGATCCACAGACACTGCCTACGGGTGCAGTCAAGTAGCACACCACTAACTAGTACTTGACATAGAGTTCACCTAGAGCGAAAGGATGCCCATGAAAGATAAAACTGAAGAGGCACCAAAAAAAGATGCAAGCGCTGGGTTAGTCACTGTTGCAGCCATTGTGATGGGTGGAATAGTTCTTCTCCTCATCGCATTCAACACCGCCCGAGTTGATGTGAACTTTCTTGTCTTCAAGGCACAAAACATCCAACTGTGGTGGTTCACCATCTTGGTCATCTTGTTTACTTTGGTCACAGATCGACTTGTTCGGTTCGTGATTCGCTTGCGTAGCAAGAAAAAGACGACTAATTAACTAAGGCGTATTCACCGAGTAAGCGCGGTAAGCCACCATCTGTGGTTTGAACAACACCATCTTCTACAAGCTTGCGAAGATGCGACCACACACTACGCCGCGCTGGACGATGCAATTGTTTATTCACAGACGCGTACAGAACTTTTACAATTCCCGGAATGGTGTTATTCCCCATTGCAATCTGATGCACAATTTGGCGTTCACGCTCTAGGCGATGTTCGTAATACGCCGCCAGGAACGGAGCTGGATCAGTGACTGGGCCACCATGAGTTGGCCACAAGATGCTGTCAGTACGCGCAATCACTTTTTGCATACTCTCGAAGTACTGACGCATATCACCATCGGGCGGCGAGACAACCGTGGTTGACCAACCCATCACATGATCACCAGTGAAGAGAGCGTTCTCTGCATCCATAGATACACACAGGTGATTCGATGTATGACCAGGTGTAGCAACAGCTGTTAACGAGAACTCGTCAGTCCCAAAAAAACGCTCGCCATCGACCACTGCATAATCCGGGGTAAATGCCATATCGATGGTTTCTTTTTCCTCGTCGGATTCTGATTTCTTCTCATCAGGATCATCTTCGCTTGGATCATGATCGTCTTCTTCAATAAAACCCTCGTACACACGATGTGGGCCAATTGCGAATCTGGTGGCTCCAGTCTCTTTGTATAACCATTCCGTTAATGGTGAATGATCTGAATGACAATGAGTAACAACAATGCCGACAACATTTCGGCTATCGAGGGTACGAACCAGCGCATCGCGATGCGAATCAAGGATCGGACCCGGATCGATGACGACAACGTTTTGTGAACCAAGAATGTATGTGCCTGTTCCGTGATAACTAAATTTCGATGGATTCTGCGCAATCACACGTTGCACCAGTGGCGACACTTGTGTGACTACTGCGTACGGTGCGTCATCAATTCTGGGAACAAATGGAATGGCCATTACACATCAAACCCAATCGCACGCACTTCGCCTACACGCTTGCCGTGTCCGTACACCACCTCAACAATGCTTTCTGGCACTGCTGAAACATCAATCCCTAACTTGTGTAATGCAGCAAGAAGCACGGTGGGGGTTCCACGTCCTGAACCATCTGACAACTTCAGCGCCACTGCTCGCCCATCTGCCATACCTGCCACGTACACCGCATCTGCACCGTCTTTTGCAAATAGTCCTGGCACCGCAGAAACAATTGTGGTGACATCACGACCGGTACCGCCCACCATGAACGGGAACTGCGACATCGCTGTATAAATCTGTAGTCCGGAATCCCCTGCTTCACCAGTTGCCATGGCGCGCATTGCACGAGCCATACCCACAAGCTCAATGACATGGGCCGGTGCGCCACAACCATCTATGCCAATTGCAGCAGCATCCTTGCCGGTGACATCTGCAATGGTCGCAGTGATCGCTTTCTGCAACGGGTGCGTCTCTTCCAAGTATCCAGTAGTTGGCCAACCATTGATGACACATGTTGCCAACATGCCGGAGTGTTTTCCACTGCAACCCATTTGCAATGCAGATTTGGGTTTGCCATTACGTATTGCTGCGTGTGCAGAATCTGCATGCATCGGATGATCTGCTGTATTACCTAAATCACTTTCCGAAAGTCCACATTCCGAGAGAATCTCAAGGACCATGTTCTGATGCACGTCTTCGCCATTGTGACTAGAACACACGAGTGCCAATTTCTCTGGTGAAAGTGTTAAACCTGCGCGCACCATGGCAAGTGCTTGCAGGGGTTTTGTAGAAGAGCGAGGAAAAATCTCTACGCATGGATCACCAAGAGAAAATTCAATGGTGCCATCTGATGCAAGACCTACACACGCACCAAAATGAATGCTTTCGTCGACACCACTTCTACGAACAACGGCAAGTGGCACGAATTGTTCTGCACGCACACCGCTCACGAAGGATTCTTTCGCGTCCTTGGCTTTCTTGCCTTCTTCTCTTGAAGTTCAGACAACTTATGTTCGATCACTTCGTGTCGTTCACCCCACGATGAGACAAGTGCCTGCGCCATGGCGACTGCGGGCAATGCCAAAATTGCACCTATCGGACCAAGAATTGCTCCACCAGCGAGTGCTCCACCGAAGGCCAATGCGGGGTGCAACTCCAAAGTTCTTTGTGTCACCTTTGGAGCAATTAGGTAATTCTCTATCTGTTGGTACACCGCAATGAAGCCGATTGCAATCAATGCTTTTGTTGGCGAGTCAATGAAGATGAGAAGAACTGGAAGGACTCCGGCTAAGTACGTTCCTATGACTGGCAAGAATTGAGAAACAAGTCCTACCCACAATGCCGATGCGATTGGTGCTGGTGCACCCATTGATTGAAATGCAATCCAATGGAAGAACGCTGAGATGGCCGCAAGCAGTGCACGTGAATACAGATAGCCACCGGTTTTGTCGATTGCTAGATCCCAAGCATCAAGCACCTGATGTTGACGCTCTGCACTCAAACGAGAACAGATAGAGCGACGAAGCCTTGGACCGTCGGCCACGATGTAATACGAGAAGAGTAAAACAGAGAACAATTGAAAGAGAACACCAAATGCTTGCACAGAAACTTTGAATGCATTGGTTCGTTGCGAACGAATAAATCTCTGTACAGCACCATTCGGATCAGCAATGGATTCATTCACAGCCGCTGGGTCAATGCGCGAATTGAAGAGATTGTTAATCATCCTCACAGTGTCATTTACATAGGTGCTGCTGTTGGAAAGTAAGTCTGCTACTTGCTGAGCGACAACAGTTCCAACCACGGCCAAGAAAATAGATACAACAACCACTATCCCCAACAAAATAAGAGCAGTAGAAGAGCCGCGACCCATCCCCCGTTTCGTCAACTTATTCGTGGCTGGTTCAACAGCAAGAGCAATGAACAGCGACAGCAGTAAAAGAATCAGCAGACTATTTAGGCGATGAAACACAAAGCGAAAGACCAAGGTTCCGATAAAGCCAGCCCAGAAAATGAGCACAGCCCGTGGTACCCAAGGCGGCATACGTCTGGTTGATTCAGCATTGGTCACAGATTCATCGGGCACATCTGAAGCGTAGTGGGCAAGACTGTGACGCATTCGCCGTGCGGTTCACCATTTCCAATGGCACGATAGGGACGTGGCAACTTTCCCCGCCCCAGTTACTGAAGCAATCGAGTCCATTCGGTGGGCTATTGCCAATGCATTACGAGACCGAGTCATTGGTGACGATGCCGATGCCAAGCGTGCCGCAGTCGTGCTGGCTCCGGGCGAAAGATGGTTTCCCGAGTCAAGCCCACTCCTCACCGTGCATTCAGATGCCTCCATGTTTATAGGTGGCATGCGGGCAATTCTGTTCCAGTCACTGCACCCATTAGCTATGGCCGGCGTCGCGCAACATTCTGATTATCGCAATGACCCATGGGGTCGGTTACAGCGAACTGCAGACTTTGTAGCAGCAACATCATTCGCACCAGCAGAAGTAGCGCAACAAGCAGTTGACCGTGTGCGCGCCGTACACAAACGGGTCACCGGTATTGCAAGCGACGGTCGTGCCTACTCTGCAAATGATCCGCATCTTTTACGTTGGGTGCATATTGCCGAAGTCGATAGTTTTCTCCGAGCTCACCAGGCCTACGGTGCAAAGCCGCTCGATGCTGCTGGGTACGACCAATACGTGGCTGACATGGCAGTCATCGCACGCAAACTCGGAGTACCCGCACCGCCAACATCGGTACAAGGTCTACGCGATCAGATTGCGCAATACCGACCAGAGTTGCGTGGAACCGCAGAGTCGCGTGATGCAGCAAAGTATCTGCTAATCGAACCACCACTTGACTTGGTTGCTCGTGTTCCATATTCACTTATTGCAGCTGCTGCTATCGCAATTCTGCCGCCATGGGCTCGCACCGATCTTCGGCTTCCCTACCTACCGCTCACTGAACAGTTGGTGGTGAAACCAATCGGCTCACTTATTGCGACAACTATTCGTTGGGCAACGTCGGTAGACGCAGAATCATACGGCGCACCAGTTACGACTTCCGAAGAAGTCGCGCCAACCGCGTAATTAGTCAGCGACAGTGATGGTGACACTGTTAATCACCACATCGGTCAATGGGCGATCACCACGACCAGTCGGAACATTTTGCATTGCCTCAACAACGTCGAGGCCTTTTACAACTTGTCCGAACAATGCATACGCAGGTGGCAAGCCCACACCACTTGGTCCACTGATGAGGAAGAACTGAGAGCCGTTTGTATTTGGTCCGGCATTTGCCATTGCAAGTGAACCGATTTGATATTGACCAGCCTTTGGCAACTCGTCATCAAATCGATATCCGGGTCCACCGGTACCTGTACCAGTTGGATCGCCACCTTGACATACGAATCCGTTGATGATGCGGTGGAAAATAATGCCGTCGTAGTAGTGGTACGCAGCGAGATACACAAAGCTGTTCACCGTCTTTGGCGCACGTGCTGCGTCGAGTGCAATTACCAACGTGCCCATGCTTGTTTCCATGGTGGCGGTGTAACGCTTCTCTGGGTCGATGCCCATCGGAGGAGCTGCGGGAAACTTCTGGTTCTTTTGGGCGGAACCATCAAGGGGTGGGAATGGGAAACTCATTCCATTGACGCTACAAGCGCGCGGTCGCCTACGATAAAAGCGTGAACCCACATGAGAGCCCCCTCAACCTTGATGCCATCGAACAAGACCTGGCCGATGTGGACGCAGCCCTTGCCCGGCTCGACGCCGACACTTATTGGACTGACGAAGTCACCGGGGAAACCCTCAGCAAGGACCTCCTTGCTCAGCGCCCCACAGCACGACGAAACCTGTGACCTGCGTCTCGTTTTCCCACCCCTAGAGGGTTAGGATTCTCTATATCGCCAAGCAAGCCGATGGTTTGCCCAAGTCGAAAGGGGAAATGACAATGGCTAATCCACAGAAGCCTCGAGCACCGTTTGCCCCGTGGGACCGTCGCGAATTACCTGGCAGTTTTAGCGTTGAAGAAACAGCACGTCGTGTTGGCCACTACAAGTGGGCCGAAATGAAACTGTTCGAAGCACTGGGTGGCTGGATCGCCACCGTTCCCGAACTCGACATCAAGATGCGTCTAGGCACTCACTGCTACAAGCACGCTTGGCACGCAGAGTTATGGCACAAGCGTCTTCCTGAACTTCGCGAAATGAATCCCGAGCGCCTCACACTTCCTGCAAACGACGCAATGGTTCGTTTCATCGAAGCAATGACCGAACCCGAAGCACCAGAACTCACCATCGAGAAACTCGTTGGCGTTTATCGCGTTTTCATTCCTCACTTCATCTCTGCATATACGTATCACCTGAATAACACCAGCGAGATCACAGACATGCCAACAATTCGTTCCATCAAATTCATCTTGCAAGACGAATTTGATGACTGGCGTGAAGGAGAAATGCTGATTCAGTCTCTCCTTGAAACAACAGAAGAAGTCGACCGAGCAGCGGCACACCAAGCCAGGCTCGAAAAGATTATGCTTGAGGCCGGCGGCATCGCCGGACCTGGAAGCATCGGAATCAACACACCAGCACCACAAGGAGCAATGTCATGAAAAAATTTATGCCAGTTGAAGAGTTGGCTCGCGACGAGCGGTTCAACCAAATCACACAAGCAGACCGAATGGCCGATGCGCGAAGTGCAGTACCTGCGAACGCAGAGTCAACACGTCGCTCATCAAACCGCCTCACGCCGGCGCGTGCAGACGCAAGCGATGCAGCACGTTCACTCATGCACGGCATCTTTGTTGGCGAAATTCAAGCGTTGGAAGGTGCAGGACGCACATGTTGGGACTTCACCACTGGTGAAGAAGCGCCATTTGGTCTAAAGCTTGACATGGCTCGCCAAGCATGGGACGAAGCACGTCACGTGGAAATCAGTTTGAAGTTGGGCGATTGGATGGGCAGCGATGTTGGCCAATACGCAGAAAACACTGTGCTTTTCCAGGCTGCATGTTCAAATGACCCAGTACTTCGACTTGCCGGCGTGAACCGCGCACTTGAAGGTTTGGCAATCGACGTCTTTACCTCTATGAAGGAGTTCGGCGAAATGGCCGGCGACCCATACTTAGAGTTCTGCGAAGACTGGATGCTCGCCGACGAAGTAACCCACGTGAAAATGGGAAGCGACTGGCTGCGCAAAGTCACAGAGAATGATCCAGAGCGTCGCAAAAAGGCACTCGAATTCCAGAGCATCGTCGACAAAATGTTTTCGTACGGTGGAAGCCGTAGCGACAGCGACGAATCAAGTCTCGGTATCGCCCGTCGTTTCCGTGAACTTGCTGGCTTCACTTCAGACGAGAATGAGCACATTGCTGAACTCGGACTGCAAGCACTCGAAGAGCGCAAGGCTCAGATTCGCGAAAAGCAAGCCGCAGCAAAGAACTGACATGACCATCACGGTCACACCAGAGGCCTTTAGTTTCGTTTCGTTTGACAGTGCATACATCGCGCGTATTGCAACACACGTCGCCGAACAATTAGGCCTCACAGACATCGATATCAATATTGCGGTCGATGAAACATCGCCTCTCACACGTATCGATGTTGAAGTGACTGATTCACTGATTTCTATTCGTCCCTTATCTGGCGCACTTGAAGACACACGTCGTCCACGTCAACAGAGTGAACTAGCAACAACACTTGCGATGGCGCGTTCCATGTTGCGAGCACGCGATCGCCTTCGAGGTGGCTTCGAGAATGCACCGTTGGACGCAGAGCTCACACTTCCACAAGCTGCCGCTTGGGATACCTACATCCTTGGTCGCATCTCACGCATGGACATTGAAGTGAAAAAGCAAGCTGCTTTATACAACTTCAGAAATCGTCATGGCTTCAATGACGCTTCCGACCATGTGTTTGAAAAGATCTGGAATACAGATTCCGTCACATGGGATGAATTGTCTGCACTAAGCGCCAACACTCTTACGCTTTCCGCGTAATCGACCATGCCATATTCCGTACGTCAACGCACTGCGTCAGTGAACGGGTTGGAACTAGTAGTCAATGAAAGTGGCGACCCCGGTGCTCCACTCATTGTCTTGGCGCATGGATTTCCTGAAACCGCCCATAGCTGGCGTCACCAAATGATTCCCCTTGCAGAGGCTGGGTATCACGTGATTGCACCCGACCAACGGGGTTATGGCCACAGCAGTGCGCCTCGCAACGTGGATGCGTATGGCACTTCACATTTGGCTGCAGATCTTCTGGGGCTTGCCGAACAAGCGGGCCACGACACAGCCATCTATGTAGGTCATGACTGGGGCGCGTTACTGCTGTGGGATCTATGTCGGCTTCACCCCGATCGGGTGCGTGCTGGCGTTGCGGCAAGTGTGCCATTCACTAACTGGCCAATGGCACCAATCGACCTCATGCAAGCGCGTTATGGCGACAGGTACTTCTACATCTTGTATTTCCAACGTCCGAATGAAGCAGAGGAAGAACTTGGCCGTGATGTTGCAGACACCATGGCAAAAGTGTTGTGGGGTGCATCGAGCGCCGCCGTCAGTGACCCGTTGTTTTTCACCACGTCTGATCTGCCCGCAATGGCAGACACCACGTTCCTTACCGGTCGCGCTTCCCCACCGCCACTTCCGTGGTCATGGCTTACACAAGAAGAATTCGACACGTACGTGCATGAGTTTTCACATTCAGGATTCTTTGGCCCAGTGAGCTGGTACCGCAACATGAACACCAACTACGAGAACACTCATCGCATACCCGTAGTCCAACTAAAAATGCCCACCTATTTCATTACTGGTGAACACGACCCTGTGAATCTTCTCAATCCCACCGCTATCGAATACATGTCGCAAACATTGCCAAATTTCAGAGGTGGTTCGGTAATTCCAAATGCAGGTCACTGGGTACAGCAAGAGAGCCCCGCTGCATTCAACGAGGCTCTCTTTCAGTTTTTGAATTCGCTTGACGCGTAGTTTTTAGCGTTCGCGCAACTTAGACAACAAGCGCAAAATCTCTAGGTACAACCACACCAATGTCACGGTGAGAGCAAGTGCACAAAACCATTCCATGTGCGCTGGCAACTTGTTTTCAACACCCTTTTCGATCATGTCGAAGTCAAGTGCCAAGTTCATTGCAGCAAGGCCGGCAACAAACACGCTGAACAAAATTCCCATTGGGCTTGCATTGCTAATAAACGATGGCATGCTGCCAAACATTCCCAGAATGAAAGACACCAGGTAGAACGCCAGAAGGCCCATCATGGCGCCCATGATGTTGCGACGGAAACGATCATTCACTTTGATGACTTTGCTGCGATAGAGATACAACATCACTACAAACACACCGAGCGTTGCGCCCACTGCCTGCAACACGATTCCGTCATATGCCTCTGAGTACGCACGGCTAATGGCGCCAAGAACAACACCTTCTGCCAACGCATAAATAGGTGCAGCAATGCGAGCCAGGTGTGGCTTAAAGGAACCAACCAACACCGCAATGATGCCCACGATAAAACCGCCGATGACCCAACCCATGGGGAGCTGTACAACATCTCCAGGCAATGGTGCATCAATGCTCAACCACGTCGCAGTAGCCGATGCCAAGAGCAATACAAGCAACACCATGGTTGCTGATGCAGTGCCAGACACCGTCATAATGCCGCCGTCCCATCGAGACACGGGACCATCGGACATTGGTTCTTGACCAGTTGGTGGTGCCCACTGATCGGCTGGTTTATTCAAGTTGCCAAGGCCCATGGCCTTGTCGGTAAGAAGAGGATTAGACATATACCCACCATAATCACGGGTGAAGCCATAGATGCGTCAGGCCAGCAACCCCCTGCCTCACAAAGGTGAAAGACTGAATTTGTGAAGAATTCTCTGCCCGCACCTTGGACAGTGACAGCACAGAATCTGCCCGAACATCGCCGCAACCCTATTCACACGGACGAAGGCGCGCACGCTGCAGGTTTTCCCCGTGCCCTTGTTGCTGGTGTCACCACTTATGCGTATCTCACTCATCCAGTTGCCAAAGCGTGGGGTGTTCCATGGTTGGCTAACGGTGGCGGCCACGTACGTTTCCGCAAACCCGTGTTTGACCAAGACACGGTGTTGTGCGAACCATTCATGAAGGACGACAGTGTGTTCATTCACGCAGTCACCTCTGAACCAGAACAACCGCGCGTCGTGTTTGAAGCATTTGAAGCAGCCCCCGCGGCTCTTGCTATCCGCACTGGCCATGTACTGCGCACTGTGGAATACACCTTGAAAGGTGAACACGGCACAGAGAGAGGTTTGTTAGCCGGCGAAGACTTACCCCTCTACCGTGAACACAATCTCGTTCACCCCGCCGTGTGGCCCACACTTGCGAACGATGTAGTGCACACACAAATTGCAACAGGTAGCTGGGTGCACACACGCAGCATTATTCGACATCATGCACTTGTACACGCTGGTGCAATGTGTCGTATTGAATCAGCGATCGTTGATCGCTTCAATGCAGGTGGAGAACGAGTAGTGCTCGACCTTCACTTCATTGTGGACAACACCGTTGTTACTTCGATTGAACACGAAGCAATCATCAAACTTCCGTAGTGCTACGTCAGGTCGTGCGCACTCATTGATTGCCACATATCAATGTCGGGTGCTTGTGTGAGAATGCCGCCACATGATTGCGCCATTTCCACCATGATCTTTCCGTCGAAATGAATTCTCTGTGCTTCTGGTGAATCCCATTTCTCAATAATCAAGATTCGATTTGGACGCGTATCAGAGACAATCATGTCCACATTTCGACAGCCCTGTTCCATCCGTGTCAAAACGATGTATTTCGACAGGACAGCCACGAGGGACCCCATATCAGCGGCGTCAAAGGTCATTGTCACGATGGACAACTCAATCTCGCCGGATTCGTCATTTTGGGTCGTGTTTTCAACCATTCCACACACTCTGCCAGAACTAATCCAAATGTTCTTGGTCGGGCTGTGGGGGTGCGTTCCTGTGTCGGTATCCTGCCCTTATTCACCACTATCCGAGTGGCTGAAGATTCCCGTTAGGTGAGGTGCAGAGTGGCAAAGGATCGTATCGACCGCGACGAAGAGGACCTCGTCAGGCTCTATCTCACAGATATCGGTCAGTACACATTGCTCACCAAGGACGACGAAGTTCGCCT
>SXGQ01013829.1_pt1 | contig 75396 bp, 103 predicted proteins | sample 3178371 | NCBI WGS metagenome assembly SXGQ01 (sample SAMN11356859, study PRJNA531348) | freshwater metagenome | isolation source: freshwater sample F1-20 | place: China: Fuxian Lake, Yuxi | collected 2017-12-25 | reverse complement strand
GGGGCTTACTATTACTCTGGAACAGCCAATACAAACATTACCTTAAACTTTACTGGTAACTCTACTGGAACCACCCTTAATAGCATGTTGTCAGTTGGGCAAAGCGTTACTGCAGTAGTAGCTGTGTCCCCATCTGGAACAAGCCATTACCCAACAGCAATACAAGTTGATGGAACTGCAGTTACCTCCTCTGTAAAATGGCAAGGTTCTGTGATCCCAACGTCTTCCAATAGCGGAGCTATTGATCTGTACTCGTTTTTAATCTTGAAGACTGCAGATGCTACTTTTACAGTTTTAGGTGCTCAAACTAAGTTTGCGAGGTAGTTATGCCTCTGGTGTGTACATCTTCAGCATCCTCAGCTAGGGCTTCTTGTTTTGGCGTAATCCTACAAATTGGCCCACCTACCATAACTGCTATCTCTAACAATTTAAATAGTAGTACCGTGGGCGGAGAAATCGAGATCTCATTTACAGCTCCGTCAATAGGAGCTGACACACTATCTACATATCAGTATTCACTTGATGGTGGGGTTACATGGACAAACAGATCTGACGGTTCAACTACTTCGTCACCCATTAGAGTTAGTAACCTTACTAACGGAACAACCTACAGCGTTGCAATACGAGGATCAGGGACTCTAGGATTTACTAACTCATCATCAACTTCTTCAGCTAGGCCTATCAAGCTCCCGACTGCCCCTTCGGTATCCTCAGTAACTGCTGGAAACACCACAGCAACTGTTTCCTTTGCTTTTGGTAATTCTGGAACAGATGCCAATAGCAACATACAATACAAAATTGGAGCTGGTGGGTGGGTTACTAGAAGCCCAGAATCAACTGCATCTCCTCTATCTCTTACAGGTTTAACAAATGATACATCTTACACAGTGGCCATTAGGACAGTTACATCTGCTGGCTCTGTGTCTGCAGAATCTGCGGTTTCCTCTGCATTTATCCCACGACCACCAGCTCCTGGTGCGCTAACATTGAGCTTTTCTTCCACAAACGAAAGCGAACGAGATAACGCTTATTTAAGTTGGACAGCATCGACAAATGCATACACATATGATGTGTACAGAAAAGGAGTAAAAGTTGTATCTGATACAACAACTACTTCAGCTACTGTTTCATGTGGTGCTGGGTCAACCTGTGATTATTATGTAGTTGCTAAAAATACATCAGGAACTGCCACCAGTAACACCAAAACAATGACTGGTGGATTAGTAGAACAATCCTGGACTTCGCCTGTAAACACCACACTTTCTTACATAAACGAATCTGACACTTACTCAATGACCATAACCATGCCGACAGTTGGAGGTGTTGATACTTACAACTATAAGCGTGTTGATGTTCTGTGGATATCACTAAGAAAAAGTAACCTTGGTGGAGAAGTACAAGCAAATACTGGGCTTAACACTACAAGCGATCTAATATGGTCTGTATCGGGGTCAACCGCTCCAACATGGTGGGGGGGTAATACATACAAAGATTTTCCAGCTCCTACTAACGCAAACCTTTCTACTAACTTTGCTCAATTTTCGGAGTACGTAGGTCTTGGTGGAACTGCTCTAAGTGGAGCTACATTTAGGGTACGAGGAAAAGTTGGAGGAAAGTGGTCTACCGGTATTACTACCAGTGGAAACTTTTTAAGAGGTCAAAACATGTATGCAACTGGAGTAGAAAACACAGCATCTTCGTATAGCTGACTAAAAATAAGGAGTACCACAAGTGGCACCAAATTATGGCAAAAAGGGTCGTCGTAGACTTGACGAGCTTCAAAAAGCCCTAGGAAGAGAGACTGGCAATGTTGGTGGTCGAGAGGCTACTACTAGACGTGAGCTTATTGAAAAACAGGGTGGTCCGCTTTCTATAGACCCAGATATTGTTGCCCCATCAGACCAAGACATGTGGGAAGCTGACAACACAGCTTACGAAAAAGAATACACTAGTGGCCCATCTCAAGATTATTATTATGAGGATGATGACATTGAGGAAGAGGGCCCACAAGAAATAGATTGCTCTGAACTTTTTCCAGATATATTTATCCACAAAGAAATTGAACTGGCCGACACCTATTTTGAAGGTCCAGATAAAAGCACTAGAATAACTGAGTATAAGTTTGTGTCAGTAAATGAGTGCACCACTGATTCTACAGAAAGTGATGTCCAGGGGTATTTATATGTAAGGTGGGAAAGTAACGGGGCTGTTTCTAGGTATGGTCCATTGACAGCTCCAGAGTTTAAGCAATTTAGGGATTCTGATTCTTTAGGAGCACAGTGTATTGGTGCAACTCAAAAATCAGATAAAACAGTTATAAAATTAATAACAAAAGGTTACGTTGCTAACGCTGATTGGCCTGACGACTAATCATAAGAAAGACCGGACAACAAGATGTTAATTGTATATACACTTTTTACTATACTTTTTATAAAAAGTATGATTATAATCCTTCTTTACAAAAAGGCACTCAACAGTTTAATCTACTTTAAATCTGTTTATATTATATTAAGAGATAACGCTAATATAACAGACCCCGTAATGTCTAAAGGGTTTATGAGACAGACGTCACAGCCATGGATGGTTGGTAGAGGTTTAAACTTTCGTCTGAAAAACTACTCTCTGCAGATTGGTGTGTGTAAGCCGTCAGATCACACAGACGAACAATCAGGTCTGTTGGGTGCTTTAGGTGGTAGATTGATGGACACAAATGCTTCAGAAATACGGGAGTGGTAATTATGTTTTTTAAAAAAGATCAAAAGTCTGGCCCATCTACCCAAATACCTAGACTAAAGAAAATGACCACTCCAGAAATTATTAGCTGGATGGATCTTACTATAATTGCTACGGGTCAAGCTTTCGACAGCTGGCGATACAAGGACGGAACAAAAGAGGAAGTAGACACCTGCCTAACTACGTTGAAAGCAATGTGGGATGAGTTGAATGAAAGATTTTCAGTAAAACTAGAAAACTAATGTTATTATTGTGGTTAAGGAGTAAAAATGGTAAACATTAATAAAAGAGACAAAGAAAATCCACACCCAAATCGAAAAGCCCTCCTACGAGGAAACGGTAGCGACAGCGACTACCTTTACACCCTTGTAAAGAGTTTGAACCATCTTGGATATGAGTTTGGCGGTGTCAGCCCAATTGTGTCTGGAGTTCCCGAAGATTATGGCTACCTAGTTAGTCTTCCCGATCTGTTCTATTTGATAGACCGAATCTCTGAGTCTTTAGGAATGCCAAAAAAACAGCTTGATATACCAGGTCAAGGCTCGTTGTTTATTGAAGACCCAACTCACTCCTGATTATGCAGAACACCACGGTAGAGGAAGGATCTGCGCCAGAAGACATCCAGTCAATTGAGCTGGACGAAACATCAGCTGAGTTCATTGACCAGCTGGTGCTTAAGTTGGTCCTGTTTACAGAAGAGTTCTGCAACGTAACACTTTTCCCATACCAAGTACCAATTGCTTACCGGATGATCGAATCGATTGTCATTGGTGATGGTGAAGAGATGACTTTGGTTGCTACCCGCCAGTCTGGTAAATCTGAAGTTTTGTCAAATGTGTTGGCTTCCATGATGGTCATTCTTCCAAAGCTAGCAAAAGTTTATCCAACTTGGTTGGGCAAATTTGAAAAAGGATTTTGGTGTGGGGTTTTTGCTCCAGTGGAGGATCAGGCCGACACAGTGTTTAGCCGCATTGTAACTAAGCTAACTAGTGAACATGCTATGGACTTTTTGTTAGATCCTGAAATTGACGATAAAGCCACATCTGGTGGTTCTCGTGGAAAAGGTAGGCTAATAAGCCTTAAGAAATCGGGATCTCTTTGCCGTATGCAAACGTGTAACCCAAAGGCCAAGATTGAGTCTAAAACTTACCATTTTGTTTTGATTGACGAGGCCCAGGAAGCCGACGAGTTTATGATTACTAAATCAATAAAACCCATGTTGGCGTTCAACAACGGAACAATTGCTCTGACGGGAACCGCCACCAGAAACAAATCTTACTTTTATAAAATGATTCAGTTCAACAAAAGGCGCGATGTAAACGCACGCAGAAACCACCGTAAATGCCATTTTGAATACGATTGGAGAATTGCGGCAAAATATAATGATAACTACGCAAAGTTTATCCAAAAAGAAAAGATAAGAATCGGAGAAGATTCTGACGAGTTTCAAATGTCCTACTGTAACAAGTGGGTACTAGAAAAGGGAATGTTCGTCAGCGATGACAGACTATCCAGAATGTACGACCCATCTATGGGGTTGGTTAGGCAGTGGTGGAGAACTCCTGTAGTTGTTGGTATCGACGTAGCTAGATCAAACGACTCTACCGTGGTAACAGTTTGTTGGGTTGACTGGGATCACCCTGACGGATTTGGGTTCTACGAACACAGAGTCCTTAACTGGTTGGAGATAAACAATGAAGAATGGGAATCCCAGTATTTTGAAATTATTGATTTTCTTCGCAATTATAATGTTTACAGAATTGGTGTTGATGCCCAGGGTGTTGGCGGTGCTGTAGCTGAACGGTTGCAATTGTTGATGTCAAACATTGAAGTTGTCGCTGTTTCTTCGGATTCAAAAACACAGAACGACCGCTGGGTGCATCTAACTGAGCTAATTCAGAGAGACCAACTAGTAATACCCGGGCACTCCAAGGCCCGTAGAACAAAGAACTGGAAGCGATTTAACCAGCAGATGTCGGACTTGGAGAAAGTTTACAGAGGTCCTTATATGCTTGCCGCCGCCCCCGAAGAAAAGGGAGCTTTTGACGACTACCCAGACAGCCTAGCAATAGCTTGTTCAATGTCAATATTAGATAGCATGCCAACGGTTACCGTTTCGGACAACCCATTTTTCCGCTAAACCATAAAATATGGTAATCTAAATATACAAACGTCCATTCCACTAGGAGGATATACACTATGGCCGTAGCCCCAATGCCCATGTTTCCCGAGAAGGGTATGCCACAATTTGAGCGTACCATGGCCCCCAGCATCCCTGGCAACCGTGGACCTCTTCGATTTGAAGAGGGTGTCGCAACTGACACTGACGTCCCCAACGACTTTGCAGTTGGCGCCTACGAAGACACCGCCTCATCTCCAATGCGGATGAACCACAACAACCCCGAGATGTTCTACAAGTACCCCGAGGAAACCATGCGTGAGCGCGCCCACGTTGGGTCAGCTTCTTGGATTGAAGCCCCAGACCACCTTCGTGAGTTTGTAATGGGCTCAATGTCTGGAGACAACGTTCCTCAGTTTGAGTACTCTTATAACACAGGTGGGAAGATGAATCTTCCCAACAAGACTGTTGTATCTGGCTGACATCTGCTAGAGTAGATGCTCCATAGTCAAAGGAGCATCTGTGAGCCAGCACCAAATAGAAACAGCACTAAAGTACCTTCGTCGTGTTCCAGCAAGAGGTCACGAGGAAGAAGCAGAGCTGTTTACTTTAATACAATCTCTAGTAAATGCTTTGAACACCGCTAAATCTGTGTATACTAATACCGGCAAAACTGCCGCATAAACAAAAGCAACGATTGTTGCTGTGTATCACAAGGAGTTTAGATGTCAGACTCAAGTGGTCTTATAAAAGACCTACTGGACAGACAGGTAAACCCTGTCAGACAAAAGTGCTCTTTTACTCAGATAAAAGAAAGCATGTCAGAAGAAGAGCGCAAAGCAGTAGAAAACGCTGAATCTTCAATACGTTCAGACACTGGAAATGGTAGAGCAAAAGCGTTTTCGTGTACGTGGCTGTCGGACGTTTTAACAAAGCACGGGCACGCAATTAGCGCCAGCACCATTTCTCGCCATATGACTGGGCGGTGTGGCTGTGAGTAATCTTGTTGCATCATTGTCAAAAGCAACCCCAGAATGGCCCGTGGTACAACCAGGTCCTTCTGTGCGCATGCCGAAGCTCACCTCAAAAGCATCATCCAAGAAAGATGGGTATGAAACCTGCGTTGTTCTTCCAGACATGCAGATTGGGTACTTTAGGGCCCGTTCTGGTGAACTAGAGTCAACACATGATGAAGAAGCCATTGATCTTGCGTTTACAATTGTAAAAAACCTAAACCCAGACTTGGTGGTTTTGGTTGGAGACAACTTGGATTTTCCTGAATTTGGAAAGTATCGTTTGAGTAGCGCCTATGCCCTTACCACTCAAGCTTCGATTGATCGAGCTACTGTACTTTGTGCTCAACTAAGAACAGTTGCTCCAAACGCTAGAATAGTATGGCTAGCCGGAAACCATGAAGAAAGATTGGTGAACTTTGTTCTCGATAACGCAAAAGCAGCATTTGGAATCAAACGCGGGTCTAGCCCTGACTCCTGGCCTGTTCTTTCTATCCCTTATCTCTGTCGCTTCGATGATTATGGGGTGGATTATGTACCGGGCTATCCAGCGGGACAATTTTGGATCAACCAAAGACTTCGGGTCATCCACGGCACAAAAGTACGCAGTAACGGGTCGACAGCGCACGCGTACCTCAACACCGAGAAATCCTCTGTACTATACGGGCACATCCACCGCCGCGAATGGGCGGAACGTTCACGCGACGATTTTGATGGACCCAAGACTATCATGGCCGCATCCCCTGGTACGTTGGCAAGATGTGACGGGACCGTACCCTCCACTAAAGGATCGATCGACCTGGACGGACGGCCAATGACAATTGTTGAGGACTGGCAACAGGGCATTGGTGTGGTAACGTACCAGCCGGGAGAAGGTAACTTTTTCTATGAACAAGTCCCATTCCACAATGGGATGGCATTCTTTAGAGGGAAGTTTTACAATGCCCAAACCCAAAAAGGTTGAAAAACCACAACAACCTAAACTAGCTATTGTTACATGGCTTGACGCTTTTGATGGCCCCACCGGGTGGGTTGATCCTACGGATTACCATCCCTACCCGGTGGAACCATTCTCAGTTGGTTGGATAGTAGATGACTTCTTAGAAGACCACCTAACCATTGTGGGGACGTTTTTGTTTGATAAAAACGATGTAGGCAACCCCATATATTACAGCAATCCATCCCATATACCGATTGGGATGGTACAATCAATAACATACATTGATGTTCCTGAGCCTATTAGGAGATCTTTGGAAAGCTTTTTAAACACCAGGGGTATTAATGCCGGTTGATTTTTGGTCACCAAGTTACAGAGCATCCTCTAGCGACTTAACTGTTGCTATATCCCCTCTTGGGTTGGTTGAGTTAGCCGACGAGGAGTTTGAGGTTCATGGCCCACGATTAAACCGTTACAGCGCTTGCTGGGCTTGGTATCTAGGTCACCACTGGTCGTACAGGCGTGAAATTGGTGAACAGAACATCACCCTAAACTACACCAGAACTTTGTCGGATTACATTACTAATTTCTGTTTTGGTAAGGGCGTACAGTGGAAAGTTCCAGAGCAAAACGCTGCAATAATCCCCCACCTACTTCACAAAGTTTGGGAAGTAGATAACTCAAAACATAATGTTCTTTGGGAAATGGGGCAACTAGCTGGGGTTACCGGTGATTGTTTTGTAAAAGTTGCATATGAAGAACCATATGTTGACCCAATCGGAATCCCTACTGAGGGTAAAATTAGAATAATTCCACTTAACCCCGCCCACTGTTTCCCCGAGTATCACCCCCACGACAGGGATCGGTTGTTGAGGTTCAAACTTAAGTATCGGTTCTGGGGAACCTCCCCCGAGGGTACTCGTCAGGTTTACACATTTACCGAGATCCTGACTGACGACTCAATCGAACAGTACATTAACGACGAGCTGATTGACCAGTACCCTAACCCAATCGGGCGTATTCCTGTGGTCCATATTCCAAATATGACCATCTCTTCGTCCCCCTGGGGTCAATCAGACATTTGGGACATCATCTCCTTGAACCGGGAGATGAACGAAAAGATGACCGAAGTTTCGGACATCATCAACTACCACGCCGCTCCGGTAACAATTATCACCGGTGCCAAGGCAAGCCAGTTAGAGCGTGGCCCCAAGAAGGTATGGGCTGGTCTTCCTAAGGAAGCGTCAGTGTTTAACCTTGAGTCTCGTGGAGAGATGGCTGGGGCACTTCAATATATTGAATTCTTAAAGCGTGCAATGCATGAAATTACAGGCGTACCAGAGACCGCACTTGGCCAATTTCAACCTGTGTCTAACACGTCTGGTGTGGCTTTGTCGATTCAATATCAGCCACTAATGAACCGCTTTAACCTTAAGCGCATCCATTTCACTAAGGGTTTAGAAAAAGTAAACGAAATAATCATCAGAACTGCTGCGGTTTTCCAACCAGAACTTCTGATCTATGACCCCTCTAAGGCGTCTCCCCCGGAGCAAGATCAACTGCCACAGCTAGACCCTGCTGATCCTCTAACCTATAAGACTCAGGTTCACTGGCCAGAACCATTGCCAGTCGATGTACTGATTAAACTTAATGAAGCTCAGGCTAAGATGGCCATGGGCCTTGAGTCTAAGGAAGGCGCTATGCGTATGCTGGGCGAAGAGTTCCCGCGCGAGAAGCTTGCCGAGATATTTGAAGAACTCCGAGATGACGCAATTGATCAAGGTGCGCTTGACATGCTTCGCGCACAGATCAATCAAGCTGTCATGCTCGCAACAGGCTTGCTACCAGGCCCTGGCGGTACCAGCACGGTACCCGCTGGAGGTGCTAATGTAACAAGTGCAGGTTCTCCTGAATCTGGGGGCCCATTACCGGGCGCTCAGGTTATGGGTGGCCCTGTAGAAGGAATGGTAAACAATATAGTTGCAAAGGCATACGGAGCTAGGTTCGCCCAGCGTCGTGTTCCTGACGAAGAATAAATAGTTGCTTTAAAACAGTCATTATCAGCCAAACTAAAAGAGGTTAACTTATGTCAAAATTTGAAGATGGTATTCAGGTTCCCGTAGACCCGGAAGAGAATCCGGCTCCAAAGGTTCATGAAGAAAAGTATTTCTCTGAAGAGGACATCCAAAAGGTGCGCCAACAGGAGAAGGAAAAGATGTACAAGCGTCTTGAGGACGCTGACCATCGTGTTAAGACAATGGAAGAGCAGCTACACCTGCTTAGCAGTGAGCGTGAAAAGGCCATTAAAGAGGCCGAAGAGCGTGCTAAGAAGGAATCTGAGCTTATTCGTCAGCGTGAGCTTGAAGAGCTAAGCGCCAAGGAACTTCTTATGAAGAAGGAAGACGAGTGGAGCCAGCGTCTAAACCAGGTTGAGCAGGAGTGGGGTCAGAAGTTTGTCGAGCTAGAACAGCAAAGACAAGCTCAGGAAGCAATGCTTGAAAAAGAGCGTTATCTACAGCAGCTTGAGTCTTATCGCCAACGCCGAATCCAGCAAGAGCAAGAAACCATTATTCCAGAGCTTAGAGACCTTATCTCTGGCAATAGTGAAGAAGAGATAGAAAACAGCATCACAGTACTTCGTGATCGAAGTACTGCTATAATTGAATCAATCCAGCAAGCGAGTACTCCTCGTTTAAAAGGGGCTCCGGTAACGGCTCCCCCCACTGGGCCAATGGACAACCAAATGGACTACCAAACGGTTAGCGCGGAGGATATCCGCAATATGCCGATGGATCAATATGTAAAAATGCGTGAAAGATTACTGTCAGCTAGCCGGTCCCAAAAGGGCCGTTATTAAACCCTAAAAACCCTATCCATCGGAGGAAATAAAAATGGCATTACCCGCACCCGCAGGTGGAGCAATTACCGGCACTGGCACATACGCTGGTGGTTCTGGAAACCAAGTAACTGGTTATACTGACGGTAGCTCTGCTCTATCACCCGCAATCCAGCAAATTTGGTCAAAGGAAATTCTTTTCCAGGCCATGCCCGTGCTTCGCTTTGAACAGTTCGCTGTTAAGAAGACTGAGCTCGGTGTCATGCCCGGTTTGACCATCAAGTTCATGCGTTACAACAACCTTGAGGTAAGCGAGGCCAGTGGCGCCTCCCTCACCGAGGGTACCCGTATGGAGCCCAAGGCTCTTACCGCTAACCAGATCACCATTACCGTTGGTGAGCAAGGTCAAGCAGTAGCAGTCACCGAGCTCCTACTCAACGCCTCGTTTGACGACGTAATGGCCTCGTCTTCGCGCCTCCTCGGTCGTCACATGGCTCAGAGCATGGACATCCAGGCCCGTAACACCCTGTACTCAAATGGCATCCCATTTGGTACCGGAAGCACCGCTGTTGCCCCCAGCGTAGTGTTTGGTCGTACCGCTGCTGCAAGCCGTGGTTCAATCAGCCCCTACGACGCTGGTACCCTTGGCAACTCAAGCGCCCCTGGTTACCTCAGCCCCGCAGCTATCAAGGACGCAGTTGAGGTTCTTGCTGGCCAGAACATCCCACGTCTTGGCGACACCTACGTCTGCTTCGTACACCCAAGCCAGAGCCGTTCACTCCGTGACTGGCCAGAGTTCATCGAAGTAACCAAGTACGCTGCCCCCGGCAACTTCATGCTTGGTGAAATCGGTCGTCTCTACGACGTAGTGTTCATCGAGACCACCCAGGTCAAGAAGGGCCTAACCGTCCCCGCCGACCTTAACCCCAACGTAGCTGGGAACCAAGCACCTGGTGCTAGCTCCTACAGCGCCATCATGATCGGTGACAACGCCTTCGGTCATGCCATCTCCCTCCCGGTTGAACTCCGTGACGGTGGTGTCATCGACTTCGGTCGTGAGCACGGTCTTGCATGGTACGCCATTTGGGGCTTTGGTGTCATCACACACGAAAGCCGTGTCATCATCAACACCTTGGGTGGCGCAATCTCCTGAGCTGTTTGACAAAACATACACACTAAATTGTGTGTAAATGGTGTAATATGGGTGGGGGGAAACCCCCACCCATTCCATTTATAAAAACAATGAGGAGCAACAATGGCACGCAAACAAACCCCAAATTTTGCTGAAGTAAGTGACGTAGAAGAGGACTCAGTAGTAATTGAGGAGCCTACCCCTACAGTGGTCACAAACGCAGATGATGGCCTGGTTAAAGCACGAGTAAAGGGAACATGGAAGATGTTCTGGGGTAGTAATTCCTACGATTTTGAAGATGGAAAGTCCTACAAACTACCCGTTGATCTGTTTAATTACCTTCGTAAGAATGGCAACATCTACGACACGATGAGCTGAGGTTAAATGGCACTCATTATTCCAAACGCAACAGATGTTAATGGTAGTAAGTTTGCTGCCCTTGATCAGGCTGAACCGGATTCCCTAGACTTTCAGATTCTTGGGGATAGGTCTAGTGGTGTGCTATCTGGTTGTGTTGTAACCGCTGTAGTTGGGGACCTGTCGAAGCCCCGCACGGTAAACGTAGCCACTGGTAAGGTCGTAGTGCAGGGAGTTGTATACACTGTTAACACAATTAACATCGACCTGCCTACACCACCAGCGTCTTCTACCTATAGATTTGACGTAGTGTTAGTCCGTGTAGACAAAATTGCTGGTACCTCCAGCGTGATTGTTGTATCTGGGGATTCTAGCAATACTAACCCAGCTTACCCACAAACTTACGACAGAGTTTCTGGAATACCAGATTCCAGCAGACACATTGACCTTTCAACAGATGTTGTATTAGCTGCAGTATACAGAGATAATTCGGCTGCAATTAGCGCTAAATATCTTGTTGACAAAAGGGTCAACACACAATCTACAACTATTGGTAGAGGGGACGCCGTTCCTACTAACGACTTTGGTGTTGACGGTGACTTCTACTACAAGAACACATCTGGGTCTACAGGCTCTGGTGTGTATGTAAAGAGAGATGGAGCATGGGTAGAGCTTCTTCTTCAATCAAACTCAGCAACAACTAACCCCGTGGGAGCAATAATAATGTGGCCAGGGGCCACCAACCCAGCTCCTGTGACTGGTTGGAAAGAATGTAACGGAGAGCTTCTACCAACTCCAAACTCGGCCTCAGACCAATACTGGGAACTGTATCAGGTTATTGGTACGTCGTATAATACCGGTGGAGAAGTAGGTCAGTTTAGACTTCCAAACCTGCAGAACAAGTTTCCTTACGGTGGAGACTCTACCAACGTTTCTACATCCGGGGGGAGCTCGCAAGTTCTAATAAGTGTAAACAACCTACCAGCACACTCCCATGGGTTAAACAACCATACACACTCAATTGGGGAGCACGTTCACCCAATACCCCACACTCATACTGGGTCAACTGTGGGAGCTGGTGCTCACGATCACAGTGGTGGAACCCAAAATGGGTACACAGGGGGAATCGTTATTCGACTAAGCGAATATATAGCTGGTACATACAACGCAGGGATTGGGTACCTTGCTGGTTTTTCTGCTACCAGTGACGGCATTATTGATGGCTTAAACACATCTTCAGCTGGAATGCAAGTTCACTGGGCCCCTACAACTAGTGCTGTAGGCACCCACACTCACGATGTTACCTTAAACTTTACCGGTAACTCAGGATCTCCTATAAACGCTCAATTCACAGGGGCTCCAAACCCAACGTCTGGGTCTACATCTACGACAGAATCAACTGGTGGTAACTCTCCTCTGTCTATACTTCCCCCGTTTATGCGCATGAGATGGTTCATTAGAGTAAAATGAGCGAAAAGATAGACCCACCTTCTGGAACAATTGACGAAATAAGAATAAAAAGAATAACCATTGCTACTGGTATGCGACATGCTCAACCAGCTATAAACCAGCCGACTCAAAAAACTGTGCCAGGAAAAGATTCTGCAGACACCCCTAGTTAAGGCATAGGTTACCAATGGCAACTATTGAAGATATCGAGACAATCGCAAGGACATATCTTCGTGATTTCCCCAAGTTCTTTCAAACATCTTTTGATTTTGTTGGAAGAACCTATGAGTTAGGCCATATAAATATTGATTCATCATCTCTATGGGTAGCTGCCTACAGCTCTTCATCGGGGTCTGCTTCTGTAATATCTGCATCGGATATGTCTTTGGACGAAAGAAATGGTGTTTTACGTCTTAAGAATTCCTATAGCGCTGGAACAAAGATAATGGTTGAAGGGTACTACTATGAATGGGTAACCCCTACAGACCTGTCGTTCTACACAAAACGAGCTTTAGAAAAACACCTTCACACTATAAACCTATCCATTGAACAACTTGCAGACGTTGTTATTAATGCCATTGGTATTGCGGCAATTTGTGAATCGCTGTGGGCATTAATGACAGAGTACAGCCGTGATATCGACGTGATCACATCCGAATCGGTGCATATCCCGGCTAGCCAAAGATTTAGAATGGTGCAGGGACTTCTTGCTCAGTGGGAAAAAGAGTATGAACGCCATGCCGCAAACCTTAATATTGGTTTCGACAGGCTAGAGGTTATGAACTTGCGTCGTATTTCTAGAACTACCAACAGACTTGTGCCTCTGTACAAGTCTAAGGAGCTGGGGGACTACTCGCCCATTGAACGGTTGTGGCCAGAAATTGACGAGGGTGTTGTTACCCCAGAAACCAAGGGTGACAAACTTAGAGAAGACGTTTACATTGACACCCACCCACCGTCTGGCCCAACTCCAGATGCCTTCTTTATTGGCCCTGCTACAGACATGTACTACTAATGAATCTACACACTGAATTATCTTTAATAAACAAACACTTTTTAAAACGCCACAAAGAATCTGGCGAAGAGTTTGTTGTTTGGTACGAGTTTATAAACATGGGTATAAATGCGTCTACTGAAAGCGTGTATGACGACGTATATGACGAAGCGCCACTTGGTGCTGGTGGAAGGAAATACAAAACTGGAGTAACTATCCCGGTTCTGTTGGTATCTGAAACCGAAGATCAAAAGAGAGCAATTCCAGAAGGACGACAGTCAATAGAAAATATTGACCTTTTTATACCTATAAAAGCTTTTAGAGATGCAGGAGTGTCTAACGCTTGGGAGTACAGGGAACACCTAAACGACATATTTAGCTACGACGGACGGTTTTTTAGCGTGTTTGACTACCGCGTGCGAGGACGTCTAAAAGACGAAGTATTCATCCTCATTCAAGGGTTGGAAGTGTATGTAGACCAGGAGTTTGTTAACGACAATGGATTCCCAGTTCTATCGTCTAACAACCTTCCATGGCCTGCAGCCCTACCAGATATAGGCTAAAATTATGAGGTAATCGATGAGCGTCGATTACTCACAACGCCTAGAACCTTAAGGAATACGCTATGATTAAGCGCATTTTTAAACCTACGTATGCCAAAGGTTCTAGGCAACCAAACTTCCTAAGCTTTGAAGACCGTGGTGGAATGCCCCACGCTGTCAACAATATTATTAACACTTTTGAAAACCTTGAAAAAGCAATACAAAAGTCTGTGATTAAGTACCAAAAAAAGGTTCGAAAAAACGCTGCTGCGCAGTGGGGGGATGTTGCCTCAACAATTATGGTTGAGTTTAACCCATCAACGATGTCTATTGAGATTTACTCTGATCACCCTGACGCAAATTTGTTGGAGAATGGGACTCCCGATACTCCCCCCAAACCGGTAATTAGAGTTGCAGCACTACGAGCTCAAGATGAGCTTGTCCCCATGATCAAGGAGCACTTTAAGAGTATGGGGTTTGACAGTGCCTAACAAGGGATTTTTATTAGCAGAAGACGCTGCTGTTAAAGCACGATTCAGTGGCATCACTGTAAACGATGACCGTGAGTCTCTGCGCACTGTTAAGGTGTTCTTCCGGTATCCAGAGGGTGAGGTTGAAAAGGAGTATCCGTTTATTACAATTGAAATGATTGCAATGAACCACGATACCCGTAGGCAACTTTCTGAGTCTTATTACTATTACTCAAACAGCGCATCGGCTTCGTTGAGCCCATCTTATATTGACTACTATCCATCGGAGCTGACTGCTTCAGAGTTGGCCGCAGAAGCAGGTGCTGGTGCCCTTAGATTTGAGAGTCCAGTGCCTATGATACTTACCTACCAAATAACAACTTACACTAGAAGTGCCCTGCATGACAGGCAACTTACTAGCAAGATTCTTAAACATGCCGTTCCATTCCGTCGAGGGTTTATAGACATCCCGGAAGATGGGACAATACGGCGTTTTGATCTTCTATCGTGGGCAAGTTCCGACTTGCTAGATAGAGAAGCAGGATACCGAAAGCGTATCTTTAGAAAAGTGTTTACAATTCAAATGACATCTGAGCTACCAACCAGCTCCATCACACCAGTTGGTACCGTTGCCGAAGTAGTCGGTAGTGTTGACGGTATACAATTTGCTGGTAATATAGAAGGAGCACTCTACGATATTGATTCCCCCTTTGAAACCAGAACTATTGAGGAGTTTTAAATGCCCACTTACACCAACCCAGGAGTATACGTTAGCGAGTCCGCTTTTGTAAGCCGTACCGCCAGATCAAACTCCTCAAGATCATCCGCAGTCTTTTTTGGAGAAGCTTCCAGAGGACCTGAAGAAGCTACTTTGGTAGATTCATGGTCGACATTCAAGACTTTGTACGGGGACATCTCTCCCTCATACGACCTTGGATATACTGTGTACCACTACTTTGCAAACGGTGGTCGTGATGCATACATCGTCCGCGTGCCAGCTTCTGGTGCTACCAAGGCTTCTGCTACTGTCACTTACAAGCCAGCAGGTGCTGGTTCATCAGTAACCGCCACTTTGTTTGCCGCTAAAGCAATAAGCAAGGGAACTTGGGGTAACAGTCTTAAAGTTAACGTAATCCCCTCAACAATTACCACTGCAACCGCAACTCAGATTCCTTCGTTTACTTTGGCAGTAACTTTGGCCAATTCAAACGGAGTTGATGTAGAAGTTGAAAGATGGAATGAAGTATCTGTTGACCCATCAAGCAACCGTTACCTATACACAGTAATTAACAACTACTCAAAATACATTACTATCGATGCTTATACCAACTCGGTGCCACAGCCAACTGCTAGTGCAACTTTTACACTAACTTCTGGTAATACCGCGCTTAGTTCGGGTAGTGATGGTGCTTCAGCTGGAGTTGTTGCGTCAGATTACACCGCAGCTTTGTCTAAGCTTGATGTAATTGAAGGAGTTCTACTTCTTAATGCCGTAAACCGCACCGACACCTTGACTGTAAACGAGTTCCTAACTAAGGCTGAGTCTCGTGGAAACTCGTTTGTTATCATCGACCCAGTTATTGGTGATGGTAGCTCCAGCTCAATTGCTGGAGTAGTTGGAAACTACAACTCTTCTAACTACGGCGCAGTCTACTACCCCGCTCTAAAGATGGTTGATCCTTCAAAGACCGGACCAGGAGCTATCAGAGTAACCGCTCCCGGTGGAGCAATCGCTGGCGCATACGTTAGAACCGAAATCGAACGTAACGTAGCTAAAGCTCCGGCTGGTTATAACGTAGATGTGCGTGGAGCAATCGGCCTTGAATTCCAGTTCACCGAGGCCCAAGCAGGTTCACTGTATAGCAACAACCACGTAAATATGTTGAAGGCCGTTCCAGGTGGTGGCATCATAATCAATGGTGCTCGCACCCTAGACAAGGACGCCCCAGGCAAGTTCATTCCCACTCGTAGAACCCTTAACTACCTCAAGCAGGTTCTAAAAGAAGCAACAGCTTTTGCTGTCTTTGAGCCCAACGATAGTCGGTTGTGGGACACCCTGTCAATCGGTGTATCTGGACTCCTAGCCGACTTCTGGAGAACCGGTGGACTTAAGGGAGCTTCAGCAAGAGAGGCTTTCTACGTAATTTGCGATTCGTCAAACAACACGGCAACCACCATTGACAACGGGGAAGTACACATTGAAGTTGGGGTATCTCTACAGTCCCCTGCTGAGTTCGTAGTAATCAACATTAGCCAATGGACCGGTGGGTCAAACACCGTAGAAACACTCTGACAGGAGATAAATAATGGCACGTTCAGCAGTTAGCGATCCAATTCGTAACTTTAAATTCCAAGTACAAATCACACCTCCACCCAACTCACGACTAGGATCTTACGTAGATAAGATCGGTGATCTGGGATTTGCTGCAATGTCAGGTTTGACCGTGCAGCACTCCATGGTTGGGTACCGCGAGGGTGGTATGAACACTCACACCCATAAGCTTGTTGGTCAGTCCGACTTTACCCCCATTACTTTCAGTCGTGGAGTAATCGCTGACCAGGCTCAACTTTGGAGATGGTCAGAGTTTATCCACTCGTGGAACCAAGCTTCATTGGGCAGCGACAGCAACGCTGATTTTGGTAATGACTACAGATGTGACATCCTTGTCACTGTCTTTGACCACCCACATTCAGCCGGTTCGTATCAAGAGCCCGGTCAGTCCCCAGGAACAGTCGGTAACTACCCACTTGGTAAGCCCCGTCTCGGCGTCAAGTTGTTCAACTGTTGGCCAGGTGCTTTCACACTAAGTGACCTTTCTGCTGGTGATTCAGGTATACTCGTACAACAGTTGACTGTCCACCACGAAGGTTTCAAGTTGGCTTGGACTCAAACTGAAATTGATGCACTAAAGACTCTTAACTAATCCAATCTAGGAAGGCGCACAATGAGTACTATAGAAGACGCTGACGCGTTTAACGAGGCCGTAAAAGACCCTGCCCCAGCTGTAGCTCGCCCACAGTCGGTCATAGTTGACTTACACCGTGGGATTATCCACCCCCTTACCGGAGAGTGGCAGACTACCGCTGAGGTGCGGGAACTTAACGGAGAAGACGAAGAGTTTCTTTCTTCGTTGGAAAACAACAAGAAACTTACATACGCAATGTACGTAAACACTTTGGTAACCAGAGCCACTTTGAGTATTGGTGATATCAAAGTAAACAGTACAAAGTCTATTATTGAAGACTTGATTATTGGGGATCGAGACACTTTGTTGTTGGCTATTGTGAAAGCCACTTACGGTCCTGAAAGAACCTTTAAAGTAACTTGCCAGACTTGCCGTGCGCTAAACAACATCACAATAAACCTTGATGAAGACTTTCCAATACGCAAACCGTCAGTTGATCTAAAGTCTCCTTTTACGGTAAAGCTCAAAGATGGGTACATTGCCAAGTTTAGATACCCTGTGGGAGCTGACAATATTGCAATGGGTAAGGCTGATTCCATAGCTCAGCAAAGCACCATACTTATTTCTAGATGCGTAATTATGCCCGATAACAAAGACCCTCAGCATAACGAAATATGGGCTAAATCGCTGGGCCTAAAAGACCGGAACAGTATCCTAGAGCAGCTGTTGGGTCAGCAAGTTGGCCCCGACCTACGGGAGGTGAACACCCAGTGCGCTAGCTGCAGCGCTGATATCAATGTAAACATTGACTGGGTATCACTTCTACTGGCCTGACTTAAAAGGTATATACTGGGAATACGAAGGTGTTGCCTCCGTTTACAATGGGTTTAACTTAAGTGACATACGTAAAATGACGGTTCGTCAAAGAGACTTCTGGTTTCGTATGGCAAAATGGAGAACTAGCAACGGAGGAAAATAACTAATGGCTATGTCCGAAGATGAGATAAACAGAAGGGTATCTTCGGAGACTAGTCGTACCTCTGCGGCTGTTGGATTGAACGTAGATTTACGTTCTATGCAAAGCTTCTACGAATCGATATCTAAGATACGTAAAGAGGCTGAGGATCTACGTGAAGCGCTAAGTTCTGCATTTAACACAATCAAACAAATGAAGGCTGACTACGGCCTGGAGTTTGAAGGTATGTCCTCTGATACTGGCGGAGGGTTTAAAGATGTTGTTTCCTCTGGGGGTAAGCGTAAAAAAGGAAGTCTCTATAACGCTTCAGAGCCCGAACCAATTCGCCCAGTAAGACAACCAGCAGCAGAAGCTGGTAAAGCAGCCGCTAACCAAGTTGGGGTTGGGGCCGGAATGTTGGCCAGCTCGGGTGGGCAAATGCCATCCGGTGGATCTGGAATTTTGGGTGGTGTTACATCTCTTACTGGCGGTGGATTTAAACCAGCTGGGTTTGGGGCAAACGCAGCCGGGGTTGCTACTGCAGCATTGTCGGCGGGCGTATCCGCAATAGACAGCCGTATTGCCTCAGGTAGAGACTACGCGCTAGCTGCTGACAAACTGTCAGTTTTATTGCAGCAAATTACTGGTGGTTCTCAGCGTGACATAATGGCTATGAGAGCGCCTCTTACTAACTACCGACTTGGTGCAGGCGGTATAAACCAGCTTCTAGCACTTCAAGCAAGTACTGGTATTAACGCCCAACAGCAAGCCTCAAGCGTTGAGTTTATGAGAACTCTGAGCGGGTTTACAATGGGCGCTGGTGGGGCAACAAATATAATTCAAAGTTTGGCTGCTCCAGAGACAGTAAACAGAATGTTTATGATGACAGGCACATCACTTGTTGGGCCTGGTGGGCAGGTTAGAGACACTAAGTCTTTGATACAAGAGTTGGCCCAAAAAGCTGGGTTGACTGACCCTAGACTTGCAAAGTCTGCTATCGCTCCAGGTTCTGTAACTAGAGCCAACCTAGCTCAGATGGGTGTTGTTGGAGATCTACAGGAACAGGTAATCCAATACGCTCAAGCCAACGTTCAGTTTCAAAAACGAGGTGGTCGTGGTATGTACGACCCTTCTAACGAAGAAGACCGACGTCGTATGGGTATCGAAGAAAACTTTGCTACTCAAGAAGCAGAAACAGACAGGGTACGAGGGGCTCGTAGTGAGCAGTTCTATAGAGACCAGGCTGAATCCTATGCGTCTTTGGAAGAACAGACTCAAACACTAACCGAAGCTTTTGCAAAATTAGAAAATAGGTTAAAGGGAATAATATCGGCACGAACCGAAAACAGGTTGGGTATGAAGCTCATTGGAGGAGCAATGATGCTTGGTGGGGCTGCTCTTGCACCGTTTACCGCAGGGGGAGGATTGGCATTAGCCGCAGCTGGTGGTGCGTTATTTGGTGGTAGTGGGGGCATGCAGGGTGATGGAATGGAGCCAACAAAGAGTGACTACTCTACTTCAAAACCACCCACTGGTGACGCCACTATATCAAGACCAATAGGTGGGCTTGGTGGTCAAGCTGCTCAAACCTCATGGGGTGGGCTAAAGCCGGTAATGAGAGAGCGTGTACGTAAGCTTGCCGACGCAGCAGCAAGAGACGGTATACAACTTAGGGCCTCTGACGGGTGGAGGTCATCTAAAAACCAAGAGAGAGAGTTCTTAAATAGGTACGACGTAACTACAGATCCTAGCCCATACTCGGACCCATTAGACAAGTCAATAAAGACCCCCATCAGATGGGGTGGGGTCATGTGGAAGAAAGTGACAGCTTCTTATGATATGGCTCCTCCGGGGAGTTCCATGCATGAGATTGGCCTTGCCGTAGACCTTGATTTGCGCAATCCAAAAACAAAATCATGGGTAAAAAGAAACTTACACTTGTATGGTCTTCGTGACTTTGAGGCTGTAAACGGAGAACCACACCACATTCAGCCAAGCGACATACCAGCAGGTAGAAGCGAGTATGAAAACCGTGGTGCAATTTATGGGTCTGGGATTGTACGGGGTGAAGCCCCAGATATTCCTAAAGAGATGGCCGATGCTTGGATTGCGCAGGGGTTAATACCACCCCCAACAACATCTACTCCCGGTGTTGTTGCACAGCCTGCATCCCAACCGGCGTCCCCGGTTTCTCTGCCGTCAATAGTTGCTCCAACACAACCAATTAGTCCAACAATGGGTAGCAGTGCCGGAGAATCGGCCAGGACAACACTGAGATCCATTACTGGTGACGGTATGGCTGCACCTCTATCAATGAGGTCTGGGGTTAGGCCTATTGCATCAAACATGGGAAACACTGTTACTAATGAGGGGCACACATTTAACATGCCCATTACCATAAACTTGTCAACAAACGGAAGTGTATCTGAAGTAGACACAAGGGAGCTAGCTCGAAAAGTGGCTAGTCAAATGGAAAAAGAAATTAATCTAAAGACTATTAGGAGCTGGTAATGGGTTATCAGGATGAGCAATTTTTTGGGCTTGAAGGACCAAATTCTAAGTTTATATCACCCAGTGATATAACTAACCCAGATTTTAAGTTTACGGATAGAAGCAGGGTTGTTAGAACAGTAACTAACATTAACGGTGTTATCACAGACTCTTCTAAAAAATTAGAAAGAGGGTTTATAAGAAACATACTAACTGACGTTGAAGCCAGCGGTGCTGGTAACCCATTTCAGGGAACCAGGACTAGGTTACGATGCAACTTTCAGTTTAACCCTCAAGATATTGAGCAGTCTGTTGAGGCTAGACGGGACATGTATTTGCCAATCCTTCAAGATCCTTCGCAGTTTACACAACCAATTGCTGGTAACACCAGTTTTAGATTTGAGTTGGTCTTTGATAGAACAGCTGAGGTAAACCGCAGGGAGACCAACGGGTCATCAATCTTTAACGGTGATGAGCTTACTAGTGTTGTCAGCGATCCTAGAAGTGTTGGGGTACTTGCGGACCTTAGAATACTCCACGCAATTATAGGGCAGGGGTTTAACAAAGATGGTATAGAGGCACAAGTTACAAAATTTATATCTGATGCACGAAGGTACGCTCGTTCAAACTTTGAAGAGCTTAACTTGCAGGTTGACTCAAGTGGAAACTTAATTCCTGAAAACTTAGGAACTGACGACAACCCAATAGATAACCCTTCTGGTAAACAGGCTTTTGATTACCTAACTAGACCTGGTGAAAGCACTACTAACTTTATTAACACAAACATTGGTAACTCGGCAATCCTCCTTCCTCAACCAGTTCGTGTTGTGTTCTCGGCTCTATTTATGGTTGATGGGTTTATAATGAGCTCTCAAATCATGTTCACTAAATTTAGTAGAACATTAATTCCAATACAGTGCAAGGTTGTATTAAACATGCAAGCCGTATATTTAGGTTTTGCTAAACAAAAAACATTCTTACAAGACCAACTTCAAAAAGCTGATCAAAAACTAGCGGATGATTGGTACACCGCTAACCAGGCTTTGGAATCGTTTAAACAAAAACTTGAAGACTTACGGGTTGTTAACGTTGGTCTTTTTACCAACTATGACCGGTTAACAAATAGCAATGACATGAATGTAACTTTTAAAAACCCAGATAATGATAAAGAGTTTAAACACCATGTTGACAGACAGTACCCCTGGATGTACGCATCTAAAAACTTTTGGTACGACCGTGGCGATGAAAAAAACTATGTTAACTATCGAAGTTTGCACCCTGATTTTTCCGAGTACTACCGTTTAGCAGGTTATGATGCTATTGATGAGGACGAATTTTGGTATCAACCTTTTGTTGGTGGAGCGAATGACAACTTTGATTTAGGTAATAGCCCAACTGGTAAAAACCCCTCAGGTAAACCCCACTTTTCAATTGGGTACGGTAAAACCGATGCAACAAGGAACATAGTTGGTCAAGCACTTTTTGTTGACTCTGTTGATCAAAATCCGGTTTTTGGGTCAAAACTACATGTAAATGTTTACGGTATGTTTGATAGTGAGGCAGCAGCTAATACCGCTGCTTCTAAAATAAGTTCTATACCAAAGTTTGAAGAAGCTAAGGTAGCGCCTACTGGTAGTCTGCTTATGGGTAGATACTACAATAATTTTCCAGATGCTATATCAACTTTACAAAACTGGAATGCGTTTATTGGTGGATTTGGTACATTTAATACAACCTCCGCAACAGACACTTTTGTTAACTCCGCAAATGACCCACTAGGTGGAAAACCACCTGTGGTCTCAATGGAGACCGACATATTTAACAGAAGAAACCGAGCTCCTGTAGACAACTGTATTACCCCATCTGACATATACTCAGATGTAGAGCAACAATTAACACAGGAGAGCTGGACCACAGACCAAAAGAAGGGTATTTTTCTAAGCCTTTTTGCAGATGAGCGGATAATTGGACAAGGGTCAGAACAAACTTGGGTAACTATCAATAATGCAGCTGACCCAAGACAGGAAGCTAGAAACTTACTATATGGATCTCTAAAGTCAACTCCTAAATCAAAATTAATAGAAAATGAAAGTATTATACAAATTAGATATACAAATGGTAGCCCAGCCTCAAGCTATGAACTAGTGTCATTACTACCATTTGCACATAAGAAGTTTAAGGACAAATGGTTTATTTTTGATATAAACATTGAATCGTCAATGTCGTTTACACCATCTGGAAACGTCACGCAGACTATCAAGTCCAGTGGTAGTCAAAGACTTGTAGTTAGGGGCTCTGACTGGGGACGTACTATATCCATTACAACAAGTGAGTGGAAATGAAAAAGTATTTATCTACTGACCGGTACGCTCTTGATGTTGGTGGCCAAACTGCCTCTAGGGTGAACTTCGTAGCATCACAGTTTTCGGTGTACGTCTCTCGCGATGGGGACACTTTTATGAAGTTGGCCGCTTTGTTTTTGGGTGACCAATCCCGCTATTGGGAAATTGCAGACATAAATCCACATGTGGAGTGGCCAGACCGTATACCAGTTGGTACTAGCATAAGAATACCAGTATGATAATTAAGTCATTAAATAATGCAGCTGGCAAGGTGCGGTTCTCAATCGACAATGTGCTTGTCGACTATATATCTATAACTGAGTACAGCTTAGAGCTTGCTGCAAACAAACACGATCTACTTACTGTGGTGATACAGGGAATTCCCCCAAGAGCACTTACTGACTACCTTGGGGCAGCAGTTAGTTTTAGTATTACCTCTGGGCCGGGTAGAACTAGTTCTTTTTATGGATATGTAATATTCACAGAACCCATGCACCATAACCGTGATGGGTTAATTAATGGTAGTCCTATACAACTTTCCAAGATCTACTGCATGGGTGCTTCGTATCTGCTTAAAGAACTCAACTCAAAGGTGTGGGAATCACCAACTTTAAGTAATATCATGACTTACTTTTCAGACAAGTACCGGTTTAGTGTGGATTACCCAAAAGATTCTTACAAAGCCACCCGGTTAGTTCAAGCAAACGAAAGTGACTGGACTTTCTTAGATCGCACCATTACTCAACTTGGTTACTCTTTTTCGGTGCATGGTACTCACATGCATGTATGGGACAACTACAAAGCAGCGGGACGAGTAGCGTCTTACCACATTGCGACTGTTGCCGGTAAGTCAATAGACAACAAACCTTTTTCTGTATTGGATTTTGAGGCCCAGCTTGGGCGGGTTTCTGCTAGTGGTGATTCTAGTAAATCAATTATTAGTTTAGTAGACACACTTGGAGTTGTTCACACTGTTACTGACACAAACGATGCTTACACCCCAGGTTCAGAAGGTTCTGCTTTTTCAAATTTGTTTAAAAAGCCCATATATGAAACTGTGCTAACAGTGGACGAAGCAACTAGAAGAACCCAGGGGTCTGACAAAGCACGAGCAATTTATAATGCAAAGATGAAGGTCTTTGCTGGTGCTGGAGCAGTGCCTGGTGGTCTTGTGGATTTGCAGAAGTTTGATTCTGAGTTTGATGGTCTTTGGTACATCCAAGAAGTTCGTCATGACATAAAATCACAAAACTACACTACGGAGTTAACACTAAAGAAGTATACTAACGGGTCGGAGGACTTGGTAAAAACCACTGTCGAGGAACAGACCGAGTCACCCCAACCAATATTACTGGAAGACAAATGGGTAGCAGAAACAGTTAGGGTTTTAGAATATGCCTAGTTCAGACACCACACTACACAAAGCTATAGTGCACAACGTATCGGACGCTGGGGTGTACATAAAGATCCCATCATTATTGGGTTCTTCAGAATCTATAGCCTTGTATAAACCTAGGTTAACTAATAATTCCTGGCCACCATCGGTAGGGGATCAGTTGTTAGTAGCGGTAGAAGGAGATAACTTTAATAGAGTTTATGCTATCTCAAACATAGATAATCAATATATAAACTACCTAACCGAAATTGCAGATGGGTCTATAGATGGAGGTACAGCGTAATGGCAATTACCGCCAATAAACTAGCTAATACATCGGTTACTGTTACTGCTACTTTATGGATGACAAGGATACTAAGTTAATTATGAAAACTATAAAAACCCCTTTTCAATTTATTGGTGGAAGCATTGGGTCTACCAGCGACCCAAACACTATTGCTAGGCAAAAGATATCTGATGTCCTTCAGACCACAAACTTTGAAAGAGTTCTGCGCCCAAGTTACGGCAGCAATATTAAGTATTTAGTTAACGACTCTATGGGAGAAGCAGAACTTGCAGATATACGGGTAGAGGCCATTCAAGATCTAGGCGAGTATATATCAACTTTCTCAATAGTTGATGTACAATTTGATACGTCATCAGTTTATACTGGTGATTCAACTTTAAATCTATATGTTTCATACAAACTACCACTAGGAGTCGTATCAACTAGCAACGTCCAGATAGCCATTTCTGGGCTAATTACAGAAGACACTCAATTCTAGTTAGGATTTAATACTATGACTGTTAACCAAACTTTTGACTTCTCCAGCAGGACATACTCAACTATCCGACAGGACCTGTTGGCTAGGGCCGGTAGTGTTGCCCCAGAGTGGACTGACAGAGACCCATCTGATTTTGGTATGGTGTTTGTTGACCTATGGTCATATATTGGAGACGTACTACACTACTACGTAGACAGGGCTGCTAGAGAATCGTTCATCACTACTGCTACTCAACGTGAGAGCCTTATTGCATATGCAAACCTCTACGACTACATTCCTAACGGCAGAGAGTCGGCAACAGCTACGGTATACATCTCAAACAGCTCAACGGCATCAAGTGGTGCTGTGACTCTTCCAGCGTATTCAAGGTTTGCTGCTACGTACGACGATACTCGGTACTACTTCTACACACAGGAAGAGGTTACTTTAAACCCAGGAATTACAACTGCTGTAACAGCGGTGGAAGGTACTAGGGTTGACTCAGAAGTTTTAACTTCATCATCTTCCGGTTCTCCGGGCCAATCGTACACCCTTGCCAACTCAACTGCGGCTATCAGCAGCATTAAGGTGTACGTTACCGAAGAAGGTAACGAAATTGAATGGTCTAGATACCAAAGCATTGTGGATATCCCGGGAGGTGTTAAGGGATTCTCTGTGTATCTAACTTCTGATGGTAACGTGCAGGTAATTTTTGGAAACAGAATCAACGGGTTTATTCCGCCAGCTGGGTCTCGTATTACCACATCCTACACCAAGAGTTCGGGGTCAAATGGCAACATCCCGGCTAATCTAATTAACTCGTTTGTTTCTCTACCCGCCAACAACATCTCTATCTCATCATCAACCCCTTCTACTGGTGGCACAAACGGGGAGACAGCAGAAACACTAAAGTCAAACATTATTGGAACTCTGAAGACACAGAACAGAGCTGTGACGTTGCAAGACTACCAAAACCTAACTACCAATGTTCCCGGTGTGCATAAAGCAGCGGCTGTATACACCCCGGCATCCGGTGGTTCCTCTGCGGGTGCATCTGTGAGTTTGTACGCTCTGCCATATGTTAGTGACTTTTTGACACCATCTTCATCAGTAATATCAGTGTCTTCTAACTTAAGAGATTCTATCTACAATTATGTTTCTCCAAAATCCATGATTGGCATCAGCGTATCAGTTCCATCATCTATAGCTGTGTATAAACTGAACATAACCACAACAGTATATGTTGATCCACAGTATGTCAGTGCTTGGGTTAAAGCGGATGTTCAAAGCGCAATTGATGGGTTACTGTCATTTGACAACACTGACTTTGGTAAAGAAATACCTCTGTCAAAAATATACAAGGCGATTATGAATGTTGACGGAGTGGATTACGCAACAATATCCGTATGTGGTATAACTACGTACTCTGGGACTTCCTACAAAAACTACCTAACAAATACAGGTTCAGATTTGCCTGCAGTAGCCATCCTGCAAAAAGGGTCTGTAACTATCAACACTGTTAACGGAATGACGACAGCGGTATAACCCATGGCTTTTACGTCCTTTACAATCCGAAGAGTTGATCTTGGTGGTGACTACTTACAGTATGTCCCTGGATCTGGTGGAGCTAGTGTTAGCGGTGCTTCTTCGCTAACGTACCTTCGCGGAGACGGAGTACAAGAAGCCCCAATTCTTAGTGATGAAGTCGGAGTTGGTGGGCTTCTAACTAAAGCGTCCTTCTTTGAAGCAACCCCGTTTGACTATGGGATTGTTGACGTTTCGTGGGGCCTAACCCTATACGACGTTAGCGCCACTGAAGTAAGACCATATGAGGTGGTTCTTTGCTATTCCCCCGATGGTTGCCCAGAAACTATTGGTGAAGGGTTTGTGTTACTAGAGACTAGGACACAAAACACCTACAGGCATTTTCAAGCGCAGAGCCCCTGGTCTTATTACACGCTGTTTGTTAGGTTTAAAGGTGGGTTAAGTAATAGTGACTACTATGAACCAGTGGCTAAACTAACTGTATTAGTACCAAATAATTTAGGATCGACAGATGACTTGTATTCAAAGATACCGGAAGTATACCGCTACCAAGATGAGTCTGGTAACAGTGATTTGTATAAATATCTTTCTATATTTGGCTGGGATCTTGATAGGGCTCGTACTCTCATTGATTTCTTAATGGCAATGAAAGACCCAAGAGTTGCTAACGGTGAAACTCTTGACGCTATATCGTCAGACCTTGGGTTAAACCTTTTGTCCGAAGAGTTGGGCCCATCGAGACTCCGAGGGTATATTGACAACATTGGAACAATCCGAAAAGAAAAAGGGACATACGCTGGTGCTATAAAGGCAATACAAGCGATTGCTGGATCTACCGCTGAGGTGTTTGGATCTAGGATTGACATTTACCCCCACAGAACTAACTTCATAAAAGACCCTCGTTTTAGAAACGGTATTGGGTCATCGTTGGATATGGGGTCACCATCGTCGACTTACTCAGGGGCGTTTTCGTATGATTCTGGGTACTACAACACCCCAGCTTCTGCGTACACTATTGTGTACGACGGAGGTGGTGTATCTGCTTCTGGCGGTGAAGTGCTGATTACTGGCTCAGAACAATGGGTGTTATACGACGACCTGGAACAGTCTACTTACGAAATTTTAGAAACGGTGTACAGCCCCTCGCAGACTTCTGGTAGCCCAAACACCTATAACATAAATGTAATTGGTGGAGACGTATTTTATTTTTCTATTCGATCAGCGGTTGAAAACAAGTTGCCCCAAAACAGTATTGAATCAGTTGCTTTCTATAACTCTGGTGGTTTCTCTGGAGGCTCTGCTGGAATAATTGTAAAGGACATAAACCCGCAGGTAGTAAGCGGTACCCCTTACTGGAGACTTGAAGTACCACCTACTGTAACAACTTACACCCCTGTTGTTCTAACAATACGGTTTGATGTTACCAAAGGTAGCGTAGAAGAGTTTGACTACGCCCTTTTAGAAAAAGGGTATATCGGTGAGTATTTTGACGGAGACACCATTCGTGGTGGGTGGCTTGTAGATGGCAACAGCATATCTGACTACAGATGGCTGGGCACAGCCAACCAATCATTCTCTGTATATTCTGCTAACTATCAAAAAACTAGAAACGTTGTATACAGATTGCTTCCTGAAATACTTCCAATAACCGATTTATTGACACCCAGCTTCTCTGGATCTGTGTATAGTAATAAAGCAATAGATCCGACAAATTATAGGTACAGCATAGAGTTCAACAAAATACCAGGAGTGTAATGGAGTACATAATACTAGGATTAGGCGTATACAAGATGCTACAACTAACTGACTCGTTGTTGCCAAAAGAGGTAATGCCGTGGGTCAAGATACTTGCGTCAGTAGTGGTTTCGTATGTTGTGTGCGCTGTCTACGGCACTGAAAATATCTGGGTAGATGGTGCCGCTGTAGCAACCCTATCTGGTACAGTACACGCAGTACTCCGCTTGTTGACTCTTAGCGGAGATGCAGCACACCGCAAGAGTCTTCGATAGGAGCACACGAACATGCCCAAGGCCACAACTTACGGAGTACTTGGTACCTCGCAAGGAATACAACGTGAGGTTGTTGATGCCTCACTTTTCGACACGGCAGGTAAAGACAGCACCTACTTAGTTCCATGGTATGGAACTAAAAAGGTTTCTCCTGGATTGGAATACGTGTACGACTGGATGTTGGACAACGAAGCAACATTTCACATCGTTGCATGTGCAGACGGAAGAGAGATCCCTAACGCCCTTAAGAAGGCAGCAGTAACTATTATTGGTGCAGCTGATGATGTAGACAAGTTGATAATTCACAGCCTCAAAAACTCAGACAACCCAATTTCGTTGGTCATGTGGGATGACGCAAACGCTGAGCGCTCTCTTACTATTGCTGCCTGGTCTATTTCCGCCAACCTAAGAACTCTAGAACTTACTAATGGTCTTGTACCAATTGTTGTAGACGACGAGCATCTTGAAATTGAAAATAGTGTGGTTGAAAAACCAAAGGTGTCGCTGTCGGTGAGTTCAAAAAATACTGAGGTAAACCTTCCTGATATGGACCCAAGAGGGTTTGATCGAGAAACTCTTGAGGTGATGCCAGCCGCGTCAGTTAAGAGAATGGCTAAAGATGCCGGGTTTGATGTAAAAACAAAAGAAGATGCCATTGAAGCCCTCCAAGGAAACTCACCTGACGGTAATAGCGACAGTGAGATCGGAGCAATCCTGCTGGTGTTTAATGATGGTACAGAACTTGGGTTTAGCTTAAATGTTGACCTACTAAAAAAGATCATGAACTTGGTGGTTGACTACCAATCAAAGTGATTACCCAACAAAGAGAAAAGCCCCAGGGTTTTCCTGGGGCTTTTTCTTTTACCTACAACTGTAGGTAACTAGTGAGTTCACTTCTTCTTAGGAGCTGCCTTCTTAGCAGGGGCTGCCTTCTTTCCCTTTGCGGGGCCCTTGCCGTAGCCGGGGTCCTTCTTGTTCTTCATACCGCATCCGCATGTTGCACACATACTAGTTACCTCCCTTCCGGTACTTGCTGGTCTTCTTTGCAATCTTATCGGGTTGTTTCACAAATTGCTTGCCTTCGGCATCACCTTTTGCTTTTGCCCGATTGGTGGCGGCTTTTTCTGATGGGGATAGAGAGTCCCATGCCTTGTCTGGCAAGTACCGTTTTTTGCCTTTGGATTCTGAACCGTCAGAAGTTCGCCATTTCTCCTTGGTCCACTTGTCAAGATCCTTTTGCGGCTTAGCTTTAGCCATGGTCAGTCCTTGTACCCGCCGCCAGCTTCCTTGTAGCGCTTAGCCAGAAGCTGTGCTTTACGGGCAGACCACTCACCTGGGTCGCCGCCCTTTGTGCCAGCCTTGATCTCATTGAACAGACGCTTACGCAGAGCAGGCTTGGTGTAGTTACCAGCCTCATTGACCTTTGACTCAGACTTCTTTTTAGCAGCCATTAACAATCCCACTTACGAAGAGACTTGTTAATCCGAGAATCAGGATCGTTTGCAGTCTTTTTTGAGGTGTTCTTTTTCTTCATACCCTCCATGCGAGCACAGAACGACTCACGACGAGCAGCGTCCTTCTTGGACTTTGCTGCGCCTTCCTTGGAAACGGGGGGCTTTAAGTTATGACCCTCTTTCTTTGCAGAAGCACGACCTTTGGCGTTTAGTCCGCCCTCGGGGTCTTTACCTTCTTTACGTTGCCATGCTGGACTTTTTGCCATAAATACCTCACTTAGTCGAGGCGCGGAGTTGCCACGCCCATTTTTGGTGCATATCAATACGCCCGGAAATAAAATCAGCTATACCTTGCTGGTCTGCTTTGGTGGCCTTTTTAAAAACATCGTTTAGAGTTTTAATGACTGACTCATTTGCGGTGAGCAAAGCTTTGGCCATAGCCTTTGGAGTAGGTTCTACATCTTTAAACGTTACAGTGGTAAGTTCATTAAACTTCTTTAGGCTAAATGGCGCGTAGTCATCCAGCTTTCTAACGTTCTCAGCAATGGGGTCTATTGAACCGTAAGCATCCTCATAAATGTCGGCAAACAGCCCGTGGTACTGACTGAAGTCTTGCCCCTCCACGTTCCAGTGATACCCATGAGCCATGAAGTAGAACGTAACCACGTCAGACATGAGTACTTTTAAAACTTTAATTAATTCTTCCATTGTGCTCCTAGTCAAACGGTCACCCCAAATAATACCACCTCAACAATCGTTGCGTATTGCAAATCCGCCCGCTACGCTTCCGAGTCCAATGGGAACTAGCAACGTATTTGGTGGGCGATTTATAGCCGTGCCCGAGTGGGCCTTGGCCTACATAAACGAGCATGGGCAACCACGCGACCTACAGATTTTAACATGTCTAGTGTCAATGATAAACCTGCATGACAAGTCTGTCACGGTGTCGGTGGTGGACCTAGCAAAGCTAGCAAACACATCTAAGGAGACCGTCAAGAGATCCCTAAAGTGGTTGTCTGACAACTTTGTAATTAGTGTTACTGTTGGGAAAAAGCCCAACCCGAACACCTACACAGTTAACTACACACAACAGGTGATAGGGTCACCAGTGACCCCATATAGGGTCATGGATGACCCGTTCATAGGGTCACCAGTGACCTCATTGGGGGTAGGGGATGGGGTCATGTATGACCCTATTAAAACGATCGAACTCCCAGCGTGTGACGGGAATTCTGAAACTCCTAGAGTAATAATGCTATTAAAGAAAGATAGTACAAGAAATATAGAGAAGGCCGCAGGCGAAAGTGATAAGGTTGGGGACATGATTCTTGGTGCAGATCCGTCAGACAAACCCGCTCATGTGGAGAAGCAGAAACGCAAACCTCGTCCAGAGGTAAACGATCTGGTTAGCCACTTTGTGTACCATCCAAGATCGGTGATGGTGTCTAGCTACACGTTCCAGGACATGAACATCTTACGCCGAACTATCCGCCTACTCCTTGACTCAGGGTTGACGAGATTGTCAATCAGAAAAATGATTGATAAGTTCTTCAGCGTTGATAGGATGCGAAGCGCAGAATCCCCGGTACTAATGTTCGCCAGCAAGTCTGTACAACAGTCATTGATGGATTCAGTTGGCACCGAGATATCTGAAACCGAAGTGTCCCCGATGATCTCGTTGATGCTAAACGATTTCCAACGCACACAAGATCTTCCGTGGGATGCAGAAGTAGACAATGTAATAAAGCGCACGGTGATAATGCTGTGCATGGAAGCGTGTTACCGTTACCCAGAAGTGGTTGCAGAGATAATCGAAAACTCGTCAGGGGTAGTTAATTCCGCAGTAAAGGACAAGCTTTCGGCCCTAAACTCCCTGGTCAACTGGCATTTGGATATCGAAGATTGTAACCACAAAGAACTACTAAGTACTCTTAGTGGTACCACACTTCCAAAAGAGTTGCTTAGCGCAACTAAATCTTCTCTACGCCCAGCAGCTGATACGATAGTTACTGCGGTCTATAACTATCGGAGAGTTGATAATCATGGAAATTGATGGAGTGTTTGCATTCAAAAACATTGAAGATATGATGAAGTTTTTAATTTGGGTTTCTGAATCATTTGACAGCAACGAAGAGTTTATGGAATGGTTGGAATCTAAAGAAGAATACGCTGATAGTATTGACTCACAATTTTGGAGCATCATTGAAAATGGATACAGCAAAGAAACCCCAGACCTACCAGGTACCAACTGACTGGAAATCCGAGAAGTGGTGGAGAAACAGATCCGTTGATGAGCGTCTGTTTCACTCTAGAATCCCTGCTAGATGGTCTAACTGGAATCTGGCTAACCTAGAGATTGACCCCGACGTAATCTCCAGCATCGTTACTTGGGTTGATAGCTACAACCCAGGTGACAGCCTTTTTTTGTATGGAAAGACCGGTGTTGGTAAGAGTGTAGTGGGACAAGCAGTTCTTCAAGAGCTAATCAAGAGTTCTTCTATGTCTGGAAGATTCGTAAGTAGCGACAGATACATTGACATGCTTAAGGACACCTTTGAACAAGATGGTGGGCTTCTCCCAGAGATGTACTCCATGCCGTACTTACTAAAGTACATACAAGGTGTATTTGATGTTGTCTTACTTGACGGGGTAGCACAGGAGAGAGAGACTGAGTTCTCATGCCATGAGATTGGATCTTTGATCCGTCGTCGTTATGAGGACACCAGATCTATGATCATTACAACATCTTTGAGTCCTATGGACTTCAACAGACGTTATGGGGATCGGGTAAAGGTTGCCACCATGGAGATGACTTCGATTAGAGTTCACTGATGGAACGCGGGGATATCGGGTCGTTTTCAGTACTGGCTCAAGCTTGCGTGTGGGAAGGTGTGTTAGCAACACCACCAGAAGGTCTTTCAAAGAAAGCCAGATATAAACTGGCCGAAAGATCCTCCGACTGGGAAACTGCCATACAGTTATGGAAGCCCCTGGACATAGCCGTAAAATCACTAGTTGACTGCGTCAATCGGTTGAATATCGGAACAGATGTGGTAACGTTCCTCCATCCAGATGCCGCTGACCCAATTTACCGGTGGCTTCTACGCAAAGGTGTAAGCACCTCTGTCACCTACTACCCTTCCTCTGAAGAGTACGCAATAGATTTAAGATACAACCGGGGAATCAAAACCGTATATGTTGCAACAGACGAAGACGCTTCTATAATCGGATTTCGTTCTCACGTTGTTCAACCCAACACTGCATGGAGAGTGTGATGGCTTCCAGCGAGCTATTCCTAATTTCAAAGATAATCCAGGAAAAAGACCTGAACACTGTAATCAAACTTGGCGTAAAACCAGATCACTTCACCGGTTCGTGGGGGTCTGTTTGGTCGTGGATCTTGGAGTACAACCGCGCTCATGGCGCTGTACCAACAGAGCGAGTCTTCTCTCAAGAGTTTGCTGACATATCGCTTGAGGATGCCTCTGGTGAACAGTTCTCAAGACTGGTAGAAGAGATCTACGATGGATACAGAAAGAGAATCATCATGGATTCTCTATCTCATGCAATCCCATCAATTAACGATGACAACATTAACGATGCGATTACGGCGCTGTCGTCTGGCATTCAGAAAGCTTCTATCGAGACAGCTCGACTCCGGGACATTGACATTATTCAAAACTGGGAAAACCGTGTGTCTCGCTATGAGCAGATGCGCAACACACCCAATGCTCTGCGTGGTATTCCCACCGGTTTCCACGGCCTGGATAGAATCACACACGGGCTAAGACCGCAGCAGTTCATCGTCTTTGCGGGAGAACCAAAGAGAGGTAAATCACTCTTTGCTTTGATCTTGGCTAACTCTGCACACGTCCACGGCAAGAGACCTCTGTTCGTCTCGTTTGAAATGAGCATTGAAGAGCAGGAAGCACGCTACGACTCTTTGATCTCCAAAGTTCCGTACACTAGAATCCTTTCAGGAGACTTGAACAACGACGAAATGTCAAGAATCAAGAAAGCTTTGGCTATACGCAAGAACATGCAACCGTTTGTGTTTAGCGAAGACACGTCATCTCTAACTACGGTCACCGCCCTCGCCGGCAAGGTGCAGGAGTACAAGCCAGATCTTCTTGTTGTAGATGGTGTGTACCTTATGGATGATGAAGAGGGAGAAGCAAAGGGCACCCCACAAGCCCTGACCAACATCACCCGATCCCTAAAACGGCTAGCTCAACGATTTGATATACCGGTAGTTGCCACCACACAGGTCTTGTCTTGGAAGCTACAGAACAGAAAAACCAGAGCGGTTACCGCAGACGCAATTGGGTACACCTCGTCGTTTGCTCAAGACGCTGACCTGATCCTTGGTGTAGAGCGAAACCCAGACATGGATGATCAGGCAATCATCAGAGTTGTTCTAGCAAGAACTGCGCCGACCGGTGAAGTCCATGTAAAGTGGGACTGGTCTACAATGGAGTTTGAGGAAGTAAATGATTACGATGACCACATCAACCCATCATTCGACTAACATCGCTCAAGTTCTCCAGAACCTCGGCGTTGACGTACACCGAATAGGCGAACGAGAGATCACCGGAAAATGCCCAGTCCACATTAGGACGGTTGGAAGAGAAGACCGGTCGCCGTCGTGGAGTATGAACGCTTCAAACGGTCTATGGATATGTTTTTCATGCGGAGCCCGAGGCTCCCTGGGATCTCTAATTCATGAGCTAAGCGAAGGTAAAGAGGGCGTTGATCCGTTTACCGTACAGAAGTTTCTAGTTGAAGCCAGTTATGCATCGCTAACCACGGTTGAAACGGTAGAACCCGAGATCCACGTAGATCGAGAGGCATTTTTTGGATTTGTTAGGATTCCAGAAAAGCTGTCTGAGTCTCGTAATCTGGACCCCGACATACTGCATCGGCACGGTGTCAGATGGAACCCGGATAGAAAAGCATGGGCAATCCCAATAATGTCTCCAACTGGTAGGTTAGACGGGTGGCAGGAGAAGAAACTCGGTAGCGTTCTCAACTACCCCACTGGTGTTAAGAAGTCCAAAACCCTGTTCGGCGTAGAGCGTTTCACCAGCTCAACGGCAGTAATTGTCGAGTCGCCACTGGATGTTGTGCGGTTTGCGGCAGTCGGCATTCCCAACGTACAAGCCCTTGCTACATTTGGCGCCTACGTTTCAGACGTACAAATCGAGTTAATCTTGCATTTAGCGGATAAAATAGTAATAGCAATGGATAACGACGACGCTGGGGTTGCCTCTAGCAAGAAGATTTACAAACAAATAGGAACACCACGTAAAGGTTTATTTTGGTGGAACTACTCAAACACTACAGCTAAGGACATTGGCGACATGTCAGACACCGAAATCTCAGACGGTTTTAACAAGGCCACGATCTTTCCACCCTGGATACTCTAATGTTTACAGGCACCTTGTATCCCTACCAAGAAGAGTCCGTAGAGAAGATGGTTGAACGTGGGCAGGTTCTCCTTGGCTTGGTAATGGGTGCTGGCAAAACAGTTACAACCATAGCGGCCATAGAAACTCTCCTTGAGCAGAAGGATATTGACCGGTGTTTGATAGTCGCCCCAGCTTCTTTAAAGTACCAATGGGTTAGGGAGATAAAAAGATTTACCGATTCTAGGGTGTCCATTATTGACGGTACGCCCAAGAACCGAGAGAAGCAGTGGAAGTCTTCCATATCGTCCCAGTATGTTGTTGTTAACCCAGAATGCCTGGTAAGAGACATAGACATGTTCAAGAGACTTGACTTTCAAGCAATTGTTGTAGATGAAGCAACCATGCTTAAGTCAAGATCAACCAAACGATCTCGGCTCATAAAAAAGATCTCTAAACCAATTATGTATAGGTACGCTCTGACAGGACAACCCATTGAGAACAGGCCGGAAGAATTGTACTCAATAATGGAGTTTGTTGATTCCACAGTCCTAGGAACCTTTGATGCATTTGATAGAACCTTTATTGTCAGAGACCATTTTGGTAAGCCGATTAGGTATCGAAACCTTAAAGATCTTCACAACTCGCTAACCGACTGCATGATTCGCAAAACACGGGAAGATATTGCAGATCAACTTCCCAAGATAATTCACCAGCTAGTACCAGTACCATTTGATAGCAGGGGAGCCTCTCTGTATAGACTAATCTCAAATGATCTTCTACACCATTTGCAGCAAGCCATGTCAAAGCACGGCGGGTCGTTTAACCTATGGAAGCACTACAACGACCCAGGTTCGAATGAGGTCCAAGGTCAGATTATGTCTAGGTTAACGGTGTTAAGGATGTTATGTGATAACCCTTATCTAATAACCAGATCAGCAGATATATACTCTGACCCAACCAGACCAGATGAGGGAAGCTTATACGCCTACGATCTGGTTTCCCGTGGCCATCTTACAACAACCTTTGATACCCCCAAGCTCGATGCGGTCGTTGAGTACATTGAAGAAGTCCTAGCCGCAGACCCCAAAAATAAAGTTGTCTTATTCTCATTCTTCAAAGAGAATTTGAAACTGATTCAGAAAGCAACACAGAGAATCACCAATAGTGTGTTGTTTATGGGAGGGATGGATTCAAAGGCAAAAGACGAAGCAAAACAACTTTTTAGTACTGACCCTGGTACCCGACTGTTTCTATCGTCTGATGCCGGTGGATACGGGGTAGACTTGCCAATGGCCAACTACTTAATTTCCTATGATCTTCCGTGGAGTAGTGGAAAATTGGAGCAAAGAGAGGCTAGAATTATCCGCCTATCGTCAGTATTCCCACACGTAACAATCGCTACGTTTGTCATGCAGGGGAGTATTGAAGAAAGACAACACGAAATGCTTCAACAGAAGCGTTCTATAAACGAGGCTTTTGTTGACGGTAAGCACCACGACCACCGTGGTGGTTTTGACATTACACTAGGAAGCCTCTCAAAGTTCTTGAGAGATTCGCATATATAGGAGAAGTAGTGGACAACATTGACAAACCATCCAGTAAAATGACGGTCTCAGACCTGGATAGACTGGTTACGGAATACCAAGATCTAAAAGATCTAGTCGACAAGTATACGGCACGGTTAAACTCACTAAAGAAAGAACTGTCCGATCAAGTTGACAATTTTGGACACGCAGACGAAAAGGGCAGTAAGTGGTTACCCATTGGTAACTTTCAGTTGAAGAGAGAACGCAGAGCTTCGGTAAGCTTTGATACCACCACCGCAGAGGTATGGGCAAAAAACAAGGACCTCTGGGACAAGGTTTCTGAAACGATCGAGGTCCTTAGCGAGGACAAAATGCTGTCCTTGGCTTGGGTAGACCCTTCTTTGAAGAAGGAAATTGACGAAATGTACACCACAAAAGAATCATGGGCGTTTAAGATTATTGAGTCAAAGTACTACGGAGATGAGTAATGGCAAAAGATCCTCTTGACTTTTTTAACGATCTCCCAGATTTTCCGGGAAAAACACCACCCAAAAACCGGTCGTCAAAACCTACTGATAATCGCCTAGAGGATAGATTTAACGGAGCAAAAGGAAAAGTCTTCAAGGTCAACGGGGAAGAACGCATGTTCTTTTCTGTAGGAGAACTTGCTAAATGCTTGCATCGCAAACCTGTGACGATTAGGATGTGGGAACAGCAAGGATGGATACCCAAAGCCACCTACAGAACCCCCACACCAAAAGGAGAACAAATTCCTGGAAAAACTTTGAAAGGTCGTAGACTTTACAGTCTTTCTCAGGTAGAGTTCTTGATGGATGCTCTAGAGCATTTCAAGATAAACGATCCCAACAAGGCCAATTGGGATGGTTTTAGAACACACATAAAAAACAACTGGCCCAACTAACAAAAGAAAAGAGCAAAAATTATGTCCAGATACGACGACGACGAAACAGAAATCATAGAGCCCGCTGCCGTAAAAGCACCAGCGAAGCGCATTGACGACGACGATGACGAGCAGCCTGAGTTTGAATCAGCAGCTCCTAGCAACGCCGCCAAAGTCATCCGCCGTGGGTGGGGTGCAGTTGAGCAAGCAAAATCAGCAGACTCCCCCTACGCTCAGCGCCTCCGTGTTGGTGACGATCCGGTAATCATCAAGTTCCTTGAGGATGAGCCCTACGCCACCTACCGTCAGCACTGGGTTGAGCGTCAGGGACAGAAGTCCTTTACGTGCATTGCCGACATTGATGAAAAGGGTTGTCCCCTCTGTGATGCGGGTAGCCGTCCCGCAACCCGGTTTGCGTTCAACGTTGTGTTGCTGTCCTCTGATTCAGAGCCAGTGATCAAGTCGTATGAGGTTGGTCCCCGAGTAATTGACCAGCTCAAGAACTTCCATACCGACCCTCGACAGGGACCTTTGTCCAAGCACTATTGGGCGGTAAGCAGAACGGGCAAGGGCCCAACCTCTGCCACCAACCACCAGTTGGTCAAGGAACGTGACCTTGAAGAGTGGGGAATTGACACCCCCAATGAGGGAGACTTCAAGATCTTCCGCAAGCAGGCATACACCCCCGACATTATCCAGATTCCTTCCCGCAAGGATCTCATCCAGATTGCTATGGAAGATCTATCGGAGTGATTGTGTCTAACACAGTTGATAGCATGGGGGGCCAAATGGCCCCCCATGCTGTAACTACCATAGAAGAGCTACGAGAACTCGTAGAAGTTGTCAAGGACGTTGGTGCGTTCTCGTTTGACGTTGAGACCAGAGGTATGGTTGAACGCCATTCTGATGTCATGGCTTGGATTGAACAGGAGTTCAAAGACCACCTAGCCACACTCAAGACAACTTCAGAAGAAATTATTAAAAGATCCAAAGACATAATTATTGCAAAATGGGCTAATACTCTAGCCCTTGATCCAATGCGCAATGAAGTGTTTTGGATAGGTATCGCCACAAAAGGTAGGTCATGGGCAATTCCAATGGGTCATCCGAACGGAGAGATCATTGTTCCAGAAGAACGGGGAGACGGGTCAACAGTTCCTCCCCCTGGCTATCGAAAGCTTTTGGCAAATGGCAAAGAGTCAATGGCGAAAGCCCGTTACCATATACCCGCCGTGTTTTCTGATGCCCCAGAACAACTATCTCGCACCGATGTATTTAGAGAACTAGAGGAATTGTTCTTTGATGACTCCCTAGTAAAGGTGGGTCACAACGTAAAGTTTGATGCCCGATCCCTGCGCAAGTACTACGACGACAGATTACCCAGTGGCCCCTTTGTCGACACAATGATCGCTCAGCATGTTTTGAACGAAAACCTTCCTGAGTACAGCCTAGATAAACTAATCTCTAGAAACTTTGATGGGTTTAACCCTTACCACAGAGACGGAAAACTTGGTGGAGTAATCACTCAAGTGCCTTTCTCCAAAGCCGCACACTATGTACACCTTGATGCTAAGTGGACATGGCATCTTTACATAAACCTTTGGACGAAGATCAAAAATAAAGAAGAGCTTCTCCACTGCTTACGTCAAGACATGGATGTAATACGTGTTTTGATGGACATGGAAGACACCGGTATTCCTGTTGACCATAGATCTATGGTGAAGCTAGGTGCTGAATTAGACCGACACCTAAATGAGTTGCTCCTAAGCATGATGGATTACGCTCCACCCGGGTTTAACCCCGACAGCCCCAAGCACAAACAGCAGCTGTTATTTGGCAAGAAGCGCGAGGGAGGACTTGGGCTAAAGCCAACTAAGTACACGGAGAAAGGATCAGCATCCGTAGATGAAGAAGCCTTGCGCAACATAGAAAACAAGCATCCAATAGTCCCAGTCTTGTTGGACTGGGCAGAAACTAAGAAAGTAAAGTCCACCTACGTAGATGGGCTGTTAACTAAGCTGAACAAAGGCTCACTACATCCCTCGTTTCACCTACACCGCACAGCCACTGGTCGGTTGTCTTCCAGTAACCCAAACCTTCAGAACATCCCAAGAGACAGCAGCGTCCGTGGTTTGTTTGTTGCCCCACCTGGGTATGTTCTGCTTGTAGCAGACTACGACCAGATTGAACTACGGGTTATGTGCATGTTCTCAGGGGACAAAAAGATGAGCGAGTTCTTCCTCACCGGAGAAGATATCCACTCAGGCGCTGCCGCTCTTGTCTTGAACAAACCCGTGGCTGAGGTTACAGCAGAAGAACGCCAGCTTGGAAAGGGTGTTAACTTCCTAACCGCCTATGGTGGGGGTCCTCAGAAGCTAGCCAGAACTACTGGCGTAGACGAAGAGCACGCCAAATACGTGATTGACCAGTACTATAAGCAGTTCTCCGGCATAACCAGCTGGAAGAAGTTGGTAATTGAAGAGGGCGTTAAGACAGGGTATGTCAAGACCATTTCCGGTCGACGTAGACGCCTTCCAGACCTTAGGTCTGACGACTACTCACTACGCTCTCGGGCCGAACGGCAAGCAGTAAACGCCGTGGTACAGGGGTCAGCAGCTGATATTTGTAAAGAAGCTATGGTCGAGTCTTTTGAGGTTTTTAAGGGAACTGAAGCAAAGCTTCTAGTTCAGGTACACGACGAGCTCGTAGTCATGGTACCAGAGGACATGGAAGAACAAGGTCAACATATGCTGATATCCGCTATGGGTGATGGTAAGATTATAAATGGTATACCACTAAAAGTTTCATGCCACTCCGCCTATAACTGGTCGGAGGCAAAGGGGAAATGATGTCAGCAAGCCCAGTAGAGGAAAGAAACTTTTATCTAACTCTATCAATCCTAGAAGGTCAAAGACTGGCACAGTCCGTAGGCTTCTCTGTTCCTTCCACAGAAGTACAAGAGCATGAAATCATAGACACCATGCAGAAATGGTTTGTTTTGTCAACCTCTGGAATACTGGACATAATAAAAGAGTGTTCATCGTGGATGATCCAGCTATTGCGTGAACATAATAACTTTGATGAAAAGACACTGGCCAACACCCAAAACATAATTACATCATTTGGTGTTGGAATGGTTGCCCACCTCATAGACCAAGAGGTATTATCAATTGACGATAGTGTTCTTAACGTTGAGGATTTAGATAACCTAGCAATCAGCTCGATACTAGGGTTCATGCTAAGCTCGGACGACGAAGACGAAGACGAAGAAGACATAGACGAAGAAGGTGAAGAAAATGAGTAGCGATTGGTGGTCAAAAAAGTTAAGTGGCATTCCATCCGCTAAGCCCTCATCTCCTTCATCAATGCCACCTACAACGCCCCCAATAAAGCTTCCTCCATCCCTGGTTAATGCCACACCTGTACAACAGGTGCAACAGGCTCCACAACCAGTTTCAAACGAACCCATTACCATGGGAGAGGCTTTAAGAAATCCCAAACTGTGGGAAGGTCGAGGGGAAGCTGCTAAAAAGCAAGGAAACTTAACTTGCCCTGATTGCGGTAGTACAAATGTGTTTATTCGTACAGCTAAAAGTGGTAATACAAACATTAACGGTAACACCCCAGCCCCACGTTGCTTTGAGTGCGGATGGAATGGGATGTACGACCAAGCCTCCCAAGCTTCTTGGGGAATCTAACAAACAAAAGGAACACAATGAAGAGTGATACTGGCCGAGAGAGCCTGGAATCGATTATCTCGTCTATCAACAAGAAGTACGGAGAACGGGTAATCGTTCAAGGTAACGAGGTAAAAGAAGAGGTCCCACGAATTACCACAGGAATCCTTGCGTACGACCTTATGCTGGGTGGTGGATGGCCTATGAATCAATGGTCTGAGATCATTGGTGATGAATCATCAGGCAAGACAGCCTTAGCGTACAAGACTATTGCAGCAAACCAAGCGGCTGACCCAGAGTGGGTTGCTATGTGGATTGCTGCTGAAGAGTTCGTCCCAGACTACGCTAAGGCTATTGGTGTTGACTTAGACCGTCTTTGGGTGGTTGAAACCAACGTAATGGAGCAGGTTTACGACTTAATTATTAGGGCAATGGAGAACCGTGCTGTTGACTGCATTGTCCTTGACTCCCTACCAGCCCTAGTACCGGGCGATGAAGCTGAGAAGATGATGGATGAGTTCTCAGTAGGCCTTGGTGCTCGTTTAACCGGAAAGTTTTTCCGCAAGAGCAGCAAGGCTCAAAAGAGATCATTAATAGATGAGGACCGTGGATGCACTGGTTTGATCATCAACCAGTGGCGTGAAAAGATTGGCGTAATGTACGGCGACCCACGGACAACTCCTGGTGGCAAAGCCAAGAACTTCCACTACTTCTGCAGAGTTGAGGTTAAGCGTGATGAATGGTTAAAGCTCAAAGATGAGCCAGTAGGCCAGACTATTAGAGCCCGTACTATGAAGAATAAGACTTACCGACCACAGCAAGTAGCTGTAGTGGACTTCTATTTTGCTGATTGCTCTCCGTTTCATCTTGGTGACTTTGACGTTATCAAAGATATTGTAAACATCTGCATTGCTGTGGACGTCATAACTCGTACAGGAGCCTATTACAACTTTGAAGGCCAGAAATGGCAAGGAAAAGAAGCCCTATTGCTTGCAGTTAGGGAGGATCTTGACCTACAATCAACTCTCAAGAAAAAAGCAACGGAGTATTTCAAATGATATTTGGTAGAGAAAACCGAGCAGATCAGCAGCGTGAGATCATGAGAGCTTCTAAAAAACAGGAGCTAAGATCTGCAAAGATCTACAAGGGAAGTAGAAACGCCGGATCTGGGTCTGGGTGGTTGCGTAAGAATGATGTTCGAACTCATGAACTTCTCATAGAGAACAAGCTAACCAACAATGAGAAATCATACTCAATTAAGTCCAAGGATCTACAAGAGCTAACGCAGCGTGCAGTTATTGAAGACCGCATTCCAGTTCTACAGTTTGACCTTGCTGGTAGACACTATGTTGTTCTTGTTGAACAAGACTTCCAAATGATTCTTGGTGACCAGTGACCGACATTAATCCTGAAGCTATTCTTTGGTGGGCTACAAACCAGCTTAACCGCACAAACAATCGACTAACCCAAATAGAGCAGGGTCAGGTTACTTACGTTACTACAGTAATACACTCGTGTAATACTCGTATTGACGACAGCCCGCGCATCTTCAAATATGAAGGCGACTAACATGCCGGATACCCCTTGGTACTCCAAGAACTACAAAGAAATGATGAAGTCCACCGGTTTCATTATTCCCATTGTTCAAGAACAACTCACAAAGCTCTCCCAGGAGAGAAACTCTCATAGAGATACACACCACCTACACCCATCAGAACTCTCCAAGAAAGACTGGTGTGGTAGAGCCGCTTACTACAAAATAAAAGGATACCCAGCAGCGACTGAATCCTATACGTTTAGTCGTCTAAATGTCTTTGAGGAGGGACATGCAATCCACAACAAATGGCAAACCTGGCTCTGGAAAGCCGGAATCCTATCGGGGAACTGGTCTTGTAAAGCGTGTGATAATTATTGGAACGCAGTTGCTCCTGTTTCCTGTTCTAGCTGTTCTAGCGATGACATTGTTTACCGTGAGGTACCTGTTCATAATGATGAACTACGAATCATCGGGCACTCGGATGGAGAAGTGGTTGATGGAGAAAACCGGTATCTCATTGAAATCAAGAGTGTAGGATTAGGAACAGTACGATGGGATCATCCAACACTCTACAAGGCATACTCTGATGGGGAACTATCACTTGATGGTCTCTGGAAGAACATCAAAAAGCCCTTTGCCTCCCACGTCAGACAAGGGCAGATCTACCTCCACTGCACCGGACTGTCAGAAATCATATTCATTTATGAATGGAAGCCTACTCAAGAAGTTAAAGAGTTTAAAGTCACTTATCAAGAAGAGCTGATGCAGCCGATCATCGACAACTGTAAACTCGTAATAGAACATCTTGATCGAGAAGAAGTTCCAGAAAAACCACAGTGGGCTGCATCAGCAACTTGTAACGGTTGCAAATTTTGTCCATATAAAAAGGAGTGCTGGAAGTGAGAAGGATACCAAGCATAGATGCAGACGACGATCAGGCCTACTCTAAGTTCAAGGGTAAGTTCTCCCTACCAGTTAGACCGTCTGATACACCACCAGATTTACCCGATCACTTAGATGATCTTGATGATAGTTCTTTGATGGATTTGTACACAGAGTTCATGTCTTGGGTTTCTTACATGAAAGGGCAACTTGTTCAGGCAGAGATTGACGAGGACCGAGAAGCCAACATGTGTAAAGTTATTGAAGCAAAAGTTCTGATAGAGCAGTGGGGAGCCGACGTAAAGGGTGAAAGAGTCACCATAGCAAAAGCCCGTAGGGATACCGACACTAGGGTAGTAACTCAAACTGACAAGTATCTCTCTACACGCGCCTACAGAAAGTTAGTAGAGGCTTTGTTTGAGTCTTGCGAAAGAGGGGCTCAACTTCTTTCCAGAGAACTTAGCCGAAGAATAGGTTTACATAGCAAAGAACAACGTACATCAAGATTTGGAGCATAACATGTCTGATTATTATGGTTTTGAATCAGCTCAAAAAGCAAACGCACAGTTGCGTGAGTCTAATAGGCTTGCCCAACATAGAAGATCAAACGAGCACTTACAAGAAATCCACCAACTTCTTCTTGAAATTAGAGCTCTATTGATAGAGATCAGAAATGTATCTCAAGACACTAGGGATCTACAAAATGGCAAATCCAGCTAAACAGAAAGGCACATCATTTGAGACCGCAATAAAGAGGTATCTAAACGCCAAAGGATTCAAGAAGGCAGAAAGAACTTCTTTAAAAGGTGGGGACGATACCGGTGATATTAACGGTATACAACGTTCTACTACAGGTCGACAACTAGCAATACAGTGCAAAAACCAACGTAAGCTTAGTTTGAGCGGATGGTTAGACGACACAGTTGAGCAAGCTTCAAAACTTGGAGAAGGGTCTTTGCCTGCCCTAGTTGTTAAGAGAGCTGGTAAAGGGGATAAAGCTTTGGGTGATACCTATGTTGTGATGAGATTAGATGACTTTGTTACACTGCTGGATGAGGCAAATTACTCGTAAACTTATAGGGTTGATAACAACCCTTAGTAAGTATGGAGTAAACTATGTCGCAAGAACAGTTAGATGATATTGTAAAAGTATCAGGTGGAAGCAACCCACAGAGTGTTGGGTCAATTGTAGCCAGGTCCGTAATCGCAGGGCAGTCTCCAAAGATGCGAGCAATTGGAGCCAGCGCTGTAAACCAAGCTGTAAAAGCTTGTGCCATTGCCAGAGGTTTTGTTGCCCCCCGTGGTGTTGACCTCTGCTTTATTATCGGGTTTGATGATATCCCAGGAGATAACGGCGAGACCATCTCAGCTATATCATTTAAGCCAGTAGCACGTTAATTAACCTTCATAAGTGGTATTATTTAGGTACCACTCTCACTTTATTTAGGGGATTCACGCAATGGCAAGACGTAAGAAAAAAGAGGAAACACCCGTTGAGGAATCAGGGGCTGAAGCAACCCCAGCTCAACAGCCAGTTGACCCTAATATTGAAGTTAATCTAACCCTTGACCCCCGTAGAGCCGATGTACGCAGGCCTAAGGGAGCACCAGAAGGTTTTGTTCCACCCACAACAGTACCAAGGCGCAGCTCTCGGACCTCTACCGCTGCACGTCGAAACACCAGAGCAGCCGCCGTAGCAAAACTTGGAACTAAAGCAGCACTAGACGCCGCAGGTGTTACTGACCAAGCCGTAATCGATAGAGCTACCGCTGCCGCCGCAGAAAGAGCTGTTGCGTCGGCTAAGCAAGTTGGAACTCCTGCTGCAGCAACCCCCGCTGCAGCAACCACTGAAGGTGGAGCTACCGCAAAACCCAAGGAAACAAAGGAAGAGAGAGCAGCTCGTAGAGCACGGGAAGACGACGCAAAGAAATTGGCAGACATGCCAGAAGAACAGCGTAGACTCGTAATCGAGGGTAGAAATCAAACCAGACAAATAACCACAGACATTAGAGGAGCCACTGTTGTTGGTGGTGAACTTCTATCACGAGCCCCAGGAGTTGATATTGGAGATACCCTATCAACTGCTCCCGCACAACGGAGCACTGACCTTGGTCTAGAAAGAATGAGGGCTTTATCTGACATAATGGGAGACTTGCCAAGTAACTCATTAGTTTCTCGGTATGAAGTAGCCAGAAACATGCTAAACCAGGGTTTGACCACTGAGCGTGCTAAACGAATGGTATTTGGTAACATTGGTGGAACGCCTGCTGAGATCCAAAAAGCATTTGATACCTGGTCTAAAACCAGTTTAACTAACTTTGAAAACCCAGACTTGTTTAACAGGCATGCTTTACGCGCAGTACAACAGGACCCAACGTTGTTACATGACGACATACTACACTCCATTGCTGCTGCAAAACGAGCTGAAACCAGTGGAGAACTAGTAACTTCAAGTTACCCAGCAGCCGAAGCCGTTGGCGCTTTAATGCCCTCACTTCTGGCCGGTACCCCAATGGGAACAACCCCAATCACAAAGCCCACACCAAAGCAAGAGCATTTAGATGCTCTATCAGTGGCAAGAGCCTATGGTATCGACGCTGATTTGCTAGCGGGTATGGACGATGCTGCCATTTCTCAATGGAACGCTAAGCGACGTGACACAAGTGGAATTCGCCCTGAACTATTAGACGATCTTAGAGGTGCCCACCCAGACGAAATTAACCAACGTCTATCGGATTTAGATTCTGGAAATATCCCACAACATTTACTAAACGACTACACAACTAAAGCCACAGAGAAGTTCCTAGAACTACAGGAAACTGGTGGAGGAATGTCACCACAAGATATGGCAAACGTTGCGCACAACCACGCTTTGTCAAATCTACGATCAAGAATTCGCCCACGAAGCAATGAAGAGCTTCTAAGAACTTTAAGAGAAACTGAAATTGGAAGACGTTCTTCATCGTCAAGATCTACAGAACCCCCAGCTAGCATGCGCCTAGACCCCAAACAGTTTGCGGGTTTAACAGAAACCGCAATAGCTCAATCCATGGCTGCAGAAGGTCTTGACTACGTAGCAACAACTAGCAACGTTCCTATGAGCGCTATGATGTTCAAAAAGGGCCGTAAACCTAAATCAGGTGCTGACAACCGTCCATTCTACGCCAGAGACTACCCTGATCTTGATGTTGAAGGGCTACCAGAGGACCTTAAATCTCGACTTAATCATTCAGACCCAGACGTTATAAGCGCAGCAATTGATGAATTGCACGAAAAAATAAAAAAAGCTGACGCTCTAGGAGTAACTGTACCAGCGTTGTTGGGTCAGCAAGAAAAGACTTCACCTACTGGTTACACCGATGGTGACCTGAAAAGAATGCCATCAAAGCATTATGTTAAAGACCCCCATACTGGGTCGCTTACTCCACACGGAATTTCTACGGGCGGAGTCGCACAGATGAACATTGACGCACTGAACACCATGGGAACAGTAGATGTGTTGCCTGAAGACCACCCAGAACGGGTGTACACCGACAGATCTGGAAACAAGCACGTCATGACCCACGTGTTTACTCCAAACCCAAACAAAGTTACCCTTGTTCCAAACGGCACAGGAAAGTTAGTAATACAGCACCGTGTTACTCAAACCGCCAATGCCCACAGAAGGAACCCAGACCTACCAACAAGTATTAACGCTAATGCTGACGAACACTTTGACAATATTGTCGACATGATGGGCGTCGAGGATTATTCAGGAAGTGAAAAGAGAGACACCAGACCCGCAGCAGAGGCAAATATTCCAACTACTCCTTTAGAGCAACGTAAAGCTACTGCAAAAGCAATGGGTATAGACGAAAAAGCAAAAGGATTAGTAGAGTCTGACGCTGCCTCACAGGTGGAGGTTCAGAGAGCACTATTTGACGCAAAGCATGAAGGGTCTAAAGTTAGCCCCCAATTTAAGCCCGTAATTAACGAAATGGCTATGGGGGACGCCCGTTTCCAAGTATGGAACAACATATTTGCAAAAGACGACATAAGGTCAGCAGCAAGAAAACAAGATCCGGTTTACCAGCAAGACCTGGCTGACTACCAAGCCCATGTTGCAAAGATGCGTGAAAACCCTATGGTCAGTGGTATTGAAAACCTTAGAGAGACGGCTGGCTCTGTTGACCTTAAGTCAACTAATCTTGCTACAGAAGCATCAAGACTAATACAGCGTGGAATCCCACACGATCAAGTACTCGATTTTTTGAAGACTTCTCATGAGTCCTCCCCGGTATTTGAGGGTATAGGAGAAGAACACCACCCTGCAATTAAGGGATTGGCGTTGGGTAAACTGAAAAACTTACACCCAGACTTTTCTCCAAAAACAGGAGATTCAGGAATTACCTCCTTCTATGCTAAAGGACACAACGAGGTATTTGATGCCCTTAGAGACAGACTCCCAGAAGATTCCCCACTAAGAGCCGCCATAGGATCTAGCGCATCTGGAACTAGAGGGCAAGTTATTGACGAAAATCTGATTGTTCCAACGTTTGAATCCTGGCGTAAACCACGCCTACAAGCCAGGTCAATAGAAGCTGCTGTTGCAGGAATGAATCGTGGTGGAGAAGTAGAGGCAAGAGTAGAGCCAACGCGCGGCCAACGTGTAAAAAGAGAAGCTGAACTAGATAAACAAATGGTGGTATCACGAGCTGAGGCAGACCGACTTATAGCTGAAACCCCCCAAAGAGTTAAGCCGGTCCGTGCGCAGAATCAAGAAAACCTCCCCCCATCTAGACCAGGTGGTAGGTACGATATTGCAGAGAATACAGACACGACAAACACCCCCTATATGCAAGTTTCTAGAGTCGTAGGTAAAACCCCAGCGGTATTTAACAGCCCACAACTTAATACAGAATTATCTAAGGGTGTTGAACAACATGGAATGTTGGTTGCTGGTGCCCTACAAGCCCGCAGCAACATGGCTAGGTACGCAGACAACATGCGCAAACACCAGTCCATGCTTTCACAGGCGGACGAATACGATCGTCGTGCAGCTGCTGCTTCCACCGCGCCCAAACTTGCCGCACAACATTCGTCTCAGGCTAGCAACCTTAGAGCTCAATCCCAAGCCCACTTTGAGTCTACTGGTCTACATATGTCACCAGAAGAACATAGGTCAAACTACGAAAGCCTTAAAAACCAAGCTATTGAGCATTCTCGCGCCGAGGGTCTAACCGCACGTTCGTATGCAAAGAGCGCTGGTGAAGCTGAGTTCTTCTTTAGATAATAGTTGATTTTAAAAAGTAGCACTGTATAATTAAGGTCATGGACACTACAAAACACACACCATACTGGAACTCCAGAAAACAACTGTTTATTGACTACGGGGTAACTTACCCTAAGTTTAAGACACCGGTTGGGATAACTTACGAAGAGTACACCCGAGAGCTCAAGAGCCCTGAAACCAATGAAGAAACTAAATAAAGATAACCTAAAAAGATTAGTTAACTCTAACTTTAATGAGGATGAGTTAGACGAGTGGTACGACACTCAGATAATTCAAGATAAAAAGCAACGTAACCGAGAAAAGGCCCGCCATGGCTTCAAAGAAGAAAACGAAAACTACTAAGAAGTCTGATAAAGACAAGGTAGCAAAAAAGCCAAAGCCTATATCCCCTGTTGGTGGTGGACAGGCGAGTTTTCTAACGTCTATGGGTGGGCCAAACGCTCGTGGATAAGAAGCCAAACCAGCAGACATTCACTAACTGGGGTGGAGGCTACGACCCGTACGTACCCGAGTCTCAGCCATTGCTTGGCCCTACCCCTACGTTTAGGAACGCCAAAGATGCAAGGCTAACTGCTTGGGGTGCATCACCAGACACCCAATACCCAGATGGTTATCTGGGAACTATGTCGTCTAATCGACGCCAAGACAAGATTGTAAACGCTGTAGCTCGCACAAACACCCGCCCATACTCCCGAGGAGTCCATAAAGGCGAAAGAATTAACGCCGGAGACTACATTTGGCCAGAGGAGTTCAACCTTATGACAGGGCTAGAACTAGAATCTCAGGGTAAAAAGTTCGCCCCACCAGGGGCTGCTCCGGTACAGCTTACCAACGACGGTAAGACAGGCCCCAGGGGGATTCCCAGAGGCCTCGATCGCCCAAGAGAAGAGATCATTGACATGCAGCGGCGCTCTTTGCTCAAGACATTGGCCCCGCCCTGGAAATGATAAAATATACCTAACAGGAGGTTTGATATGGGAATTAAATCAACAAGAAACGGCGGAGCAAACGCAGGTCGTGGAGACAATCCACATTTTTCGCTTGTTAACTACGAAGCCCCAGCCGGACAAGAAGGTAGCACTGGTGGAGAAGCAGCTTTTGCTGTTCCAAGAGAGAAAATGCCAGATGTTATAGCATCTTATAAGGATTGGCGCAAAGGTACAAACACGTCAGGAACCAACGAGTACAACCAAAAATTTGGTCCCGATGCTGCCCGAAAGCAAGCTCTAACCAGAGCAGCTTCAGGCGCAAAAATGGTTACAGATGCGTATGGAAAACCAGTCTGATGAGTATAAAATCATCAAGGTTTTCTATACACAATAGGAGAGACAACCCGCATTCCTCTTTGATAGACGCCCTCAAGGGTGCAATGGACGCTGACGATGTTGGAGACCCATTAATAAAAGCCCAGGCATGGGAAAACTACAATATTCTAAGTGACGAGTCAGAAAAAAGAAACAAGGATAAATAGGCATGTCTAGACCTTGGCAAACACGACAGGAGTTTTTAGTAGACCAAGCCCTACAGGCTGCTATTAGCGACCCTGAGACGATTCGCCAAATCCGTCCCGCAGTACCTCAGCAACTGTTCCCACAGACCCGAGGATTTATCAAAGAAACCCCAACCATCATGTCTATATTTTCTATGTCTCGTTATGGGGTATCATATAGATCATGGATTTCTGGTACTCCAGTAATGCCAGAGTTGGAAACAGGTGAGTTTGAGGGTTCTGGTAGGTATTCTATGAATAGCTTAGGAAACGTATAATGGCTGAAGTAGGAGCACCCACTCACGATTTCTTTTCGTCCCAGCTTGCTGCTTCAGGTTGGATACCTGGTGTTTCATGGGGTATTCAAGCCGCTGCAGGAAACAGGCAAACCAACGAAGCAAGAATATCCGGTACACCGGGGTACACCGGGAAAATAAGCGAATCACGTTCAATAGTAGATCCCCTATCAGGACCATCAGGGTCAATGATGCCAGGTGCTGCTGGGGTAAGTGGATCTATGAGTATACCGGTAGCCCCCTCTGGACCCGGTCAAACTGGTGTGTACACGCCCGAAGAAGAGACATTAGGAAGGTTTTTTGGTATGGCTAAAACGAGAAACTCAGGCGGTAGTGACAGCCTTGCTGGGAAAGCCTCAGGAGGTAGAGGCCGAGCCGGTGGCCCAGCAAGTAACACTGACAACGTGTACAGCGCTGGTAGAGATAACATTGTTGGAAGTTCTTACGCTGCAGGTGTAAGCGGTAATGCAGCTGTTAACCAAGGAACAAACTATGGGGTTATGGGCGGAGCAAACAACCGCGTAAACCAACTGTTCTTTAAAACTGGAGATAACTCCCCGATGGCTGTTGGTGCTCAGCCGACCGCTACATCTGGATCAGGTAAACCCGCATCTGGAACAGGACGGTCGGGGTCTGTCACTAAGCGTAGATCAGCTGGTGGAACAACAGCCACTCCAGCAGCCACATCCGCTACTGGAGGAACAGCTAAAGGTGGTAAAACACCCGCCGCTACCCCTGCGGCCACCCCTACAGCATCTACTCCAGCGGCTACCCCTGCGGCTACTCCAGCCGCTACCCCTACAGCAGCCACTCCTGCGCAGACTCGACCAAACCTTAAGACAGGTAGTACTGGGGCTACCCCTACGGTTGCTTCAACTAGCTCATCTACCCCCGCAACACCACCCACGTCAGGTGCGCCCGCTGCTAGATTCCCGATAACCCCAATGACAGGAACCCCAGCTGTTACCGGATCTACCTCTACTGGATCATCAAGCACCTCCACAAGCTCAGAGTCTGAAATACCTGAGTTTTTGCGTAGGGCAAAGGAAAAGTATCAGGCTTCTACCCCCGCTAGCTCAGGTACTATTTCACGGGTAGAAGATCCGTTTAAAGATATTCCAGACGCACCACTGCAGCCAATACCAGAATGGTTTACTGCAGACACCAGCCTAGCGGCGGAAAAGAGAAGACTAGATCTTGGTATTCCGTCACTAATTGATCGTCCGTCAACCGTCTCATTTACAGAACAAACTCCAGTACAAACTCCAGCAAAAACTACTGGAGCAGTACAAACTCCGGCAAAAACTACTGGAGCCACAGTTGACAATCAGGCAATTGACCCTCTAATTAGGTACGGAGTTGGTAGTACTTCTGGGCCATATACCAGTACATTTCCCGCCATTATGTCGGGTTCATCCAGGGGGCCAGGAATTCGTGAGAGGTTCTCAGCAATTCTTGGAAACCGCCGACGAGGCCCGCAACAGCCAACCGCAGATGTGGCACCTCCAGATGGTATGACTAGGCCAACCGAGGCATGGCCAGGTGGGGCATTGGGTGGAGGATCGGGTGTTCGTAGAGACGGAAGTTTTTCCGTTGGAGACCCTCTAATGGATGCCGCGTATGCCAGAGAACAAGCTGGAGAGCCCGCACCAGAAGGCCCATACACTGATACATTCAAAAAAATAAAACTAGGGGCCAGCAGAGCCCAAAGACGAGCTAGAGGAGCTTGATATGGCAGTTAACGAAACCCGTTCAATGAACGATGACCTTTTAAAAGGCACTAACGATGGTATGTTAAAGAGCCTAACACCTGGAAGAGGTGGGGTTGTTGAGACAACTAACGTTGTAGCTCGTCAAAGTTTATTACAAACTCAGTACAATATAGTTGATTTGATGATGTCCAAGGGTGTAAACTCAGATAACGATTACGAATCTGGCTACGCAGAGGACTAAACCACAACTATTAGGAGCACAAAATGCCTAGACTACTTACATGTCAATCATGTGGGGTTATGTACAGAATGCGGGACTACGAAGGCCACGCAGAGTACGACATGGAGTTGATTGAGCTAATTAACCGTCATTTGGGTCAAGCTCAAAACCCTGATCCTGATGCTCATAAGGCCGTTATATTTAAATGCGATCAGGAAACTTGGGATAAGCTTGGAGACGAAACAGCCGTAAAGAAAGAGCTCATGAAGAATGAGATCGAGGTACGAGAAGTACGTAACGACCTTAAAGTTGAAGCACTAAAGTGCTTTAACCGCCATAACAGACCTTCAAATGGGTGCATGGATTATGAGAGTGAAGACAAAACTATTGGTAGAAAGATCGGTATTCCAAAGGAAAACCGTCAGTACCTTTGCCATTACTGCCCAGCGCAAGAGTACGTAACCCACAAGAACCGCCTTGCTAAAGGGATGTATGACGGGTGATAATCTTTAACTTCTCCGTAGTGGCGAAACCGGGCCCGTCTTTGGGAGATCGCCAGCCAGATAGAAGTGGTATGTACATCTGGAGAATGATGCACGACCAGTCAATAGGTAGGATATGTCTTGTAGTTAACGAAGAGTACCCACGCCCAGTACTGGAAGACTGGTTAAAATTTGAGGGTTTAAAACCATCTTTTTATGAGTTTATGGATGAAGCAAGCCCGAATTTAAAAGCTGAGAAGATCCACAGACTTGGTGCCGTGTTTGGAAGACCAGAATGGTACGTTGACAACGACCCACTAACCTGCGCCGAAACCCTTAAGCTTGGTATAAACACACTTCTTGTGGCCTCCCCGTATATTGTTAGACCAGAGTGGTCTGGAGAGCGCACTATACGTGCGTGGGATACTCTTGTAGAAGAGATGGAAAACCAAGCCCTAAAGGCAGCTGAGAAGACCTGGAGAGAATGATGCAGATATATTTTGGTGGAGCTGAAAAGGGCGCCCACAGAAGCATGCTGGTCTCAAATGGTGTTTCTAGAATGGCAGTAAACATCACCCATCTGCCAATACCCAAAAGAAAAGAGTTCAATATTGGTGAGGTCTTTTCTGGGGCATCATTACTTGTGTACACGTCAGAGGGAGACGAAGACCTAAACCGGTACGTAGACTTTGTAAGAGAATACGCCGACAATATTGAGTACGTAATAGGTCGCCCAGACATGGACGGGGAGTGGCTTGGAGAGAAATACATTCCAGTTTGGAATGAGGGGGAAGATTTAGAACGGCTTGCTTGGCTTTGTCAGCGCCACGGAAGAGCTGCAATATCAGATAAGGCCATTACCCCAAAGACCTTACCACGCATTAGGTCACTGTCCCAAAGATGGGGATCAAAGCTGTATGGTTTGACCAGTAAACCAGATATCATTCAAGCCTTGCCTTGGGAGATCGTTGTAGTAGGGTCGTGGACCTCGTCGGTACGCTATGGAGAAACACAGGTATGGGATGGCCATGGTTTACATAGGTACCCAGCTCAGCAGAAGGAGTCTTCAAGAAAGAAGCATCGAGCAGACATTCTTCGACTTGGTATTAATTACGATCTAATTGTAGAAGACGATGTTTCAGCAGTTGGGTCGCTAGCAATTAAGTCGTGGCAAGCTTGGGAACAGTCTAATTTTTTGGGCTATGACCCCTCAGCAGCAGATGATGAAAGTGAGTTTGTAAATACAGAAGAGGGGGATATAGTTGATATACCCCCTATGTCACCAACAGGCAACAAACCGGTTTCTAAGGGTACACCTATTGCTATAGCCCCTCTAGAAAAGCGGCACGAAAGTGAGCGCTTATTGCTACCGGTAATGGGTATTGAACACATCGTTACGATGGGTACTCAAAGTGATTACGACCAAGTAGAATCAATAGAAATCGACCCTACTGAGACCCAGATAATCCGGTACAACAGCACCCCATTGAGACAATGCGATAGTTGCTATCTTGCTAGCCGTTGTCCTGCATTCCGCGAACATTCAGAATGTGGGTTCAAACTACCCGTAGAGATCAGAACCAAGGACCAGTTGACTGCTGTTCTTCAGGCCATGATTGAGATGCAAGCAAGTCGTGTTCTGTTTGCCAGATTCGCTGAGGAGCTAGAGGGGCAAGGACTCGACCCAGCCCTATCATCGGAGATGGACCGCCTGTTCTCCCTTATAGACAAGTTTAAAAACATCTCCGATACAAGAGACCTCATGAGAATAGAGGTTGAGGCTAGGGGCAGTGCAGGAGTACTGTCCAGACTGTTTGGGCAGAAGGCAGGGGAGATCTCAAGACAGCTCCCTGGTGGAGGTCTAAATGGTAATCAAACTGACCAGTTTATTCAGGATGTGATTGACTTAGGTTAACACTGTCTGTAAAATCTAGTAAACGTCTACAACCAGGAGCATAAATGAAATTGTTTATGAAGAACAAAGCTTACAAAGAGCTAAACTCATCCCAGTTCACTGCTGGGCAGAACAACATTGTAAATAGCAACGTTGTGTTAATGTCAGAGCCACTTCCAGATAGTGTCACTTTGACACACGAATTTGTAAAGATGTACCTGTCAACTAAGGGTTGTGTATTATGGCAACAATGGGACATTACTTCTGAAGACGGTTTGGATGACGCAGCAACTTGGCTGATCTCTGAATTTGAAAACTTGGTTGAGTTCTTGGGAGAAGCATTCATGGAGAATTCTGATGAAGCCAAATAACCCAAACGAGTTTATGGATGCCATAGCAGAGGTTATTGAAATGCATGACCGCAAGGGATCTGACTACGGCTCACAAGAAGACCAATTTGCAAATGTATCTGCATCAAGTCAATGGGGTATACCCCCGTGGGTTGGAGCTATGATGCGGGCTAACGACAAGATCGTGCGGCTTCAGTCTGCTGCTCGTGGATCAACCTTGCGCAATGAGGGTATAGAAGACAGCCTTTTAGATATTGCTACATATTCGTTGATCGCTCTCTGCTTGTTTAGGCGAGAAGACAACCAGTAAGATGGACTGGTTATCGGATGCTTCGTGCAAAGGTTTGCATCAAGATATCTTCTTCCCACCAGTTGAAGAAACCAACCAGAACGCCTACTACAGAGTAGGGAAGCTAGTGTGTAATTCGTGCCCGGTGTGGGAATCTTGTTTAGAGTACGGAAGAAACGAAAACTGGGGAGTGTGGGGTGGGCTAACTCCACAAGAGCGTCGTGGCACAGCAAAAACTCCTCACGGATCTTTAGAAATGTACCGATCTGGATGCAGATGTTCAAAGTGTAGAGAAGCCTCAGTTGTCGTTCGGAAAAAGGTCACACAAGACATACTTCCTGTTCAGGGACAATCTTTTGACATCGAATCATTAGTTTTCAAACTTTCAAGTATGTAATGTAGCAAGTTCTCGTCACAGTTTGGTAATATAGATACGTGCCCAACCACCCAACGGTTGGGCACTGTCTTTATCCCCAATCAAGGAGAATACTTTTGCGTAAACTTACCCTAACGACAGCAGCCCTACTCCTAGTAGGGTGCGGCGGACAAGTGAGAACACAAGAAACAATCCCCACAACTCCAATAGCTATCCAACCATCAACTCCTACCACTATCGCCCCAGCGCCCACAACTACCCTCACACCTACCACCACGATGGCACCAACCACCACAACAACCACAACGTTGGTTCCACCGGGCAGTAAATGTGAGGAGTTGGCCCCAATAGCAGCCGCTGCTGGGTGGCCTCAAGAGCTACTGGTTGATGTACTTGACGAAGCATGGTCTGAGTCACGATGCCTCAATATCATCCCCGGCCACAAGAACTTCAACGGCCACGATTACGGCCCCTTACAAATCAACCAGGTGTGGCACAACGAAATCGAAGACAAGTACGGAAGCTGGGAGTACGTCAAAGACCCGTACTACAACTTTGCGTGGGCATGGGAAATGTACATCTGGCATGACATTCATCGTGGGTGCGGGTTCTACCCCTGGTCAAGAAAATGTAAGTAATACCGTTTAAAAATTATCCAACAATGGTTGCTATCTACACTCAGCGCGTGTAATCTACAAATAGTTAAACACACCGAGGTGTATAACAACAAGGAGACACAAATGGGATACACAATTGAAGCAGACAAAATTGGTGGAACAGCTGAGGTAGCAAACCTACTAAGCTGCCCAAAGCAGCAGATTCATGCGCTACGGAAGCGGGCTGATTTCCCCAAGCCGTTCATGACCATCTCGGCCAGCCCTCTCTGGAATCTGGACGACATTACCACCTGGGCTCAGACCTGGAAGCGTCGCAAGCAGGCATAAGGAAAAATAGTACAATGTTGCTCATGGAGACAGACAGACAAAAATATCCAGCTGGTATCTATGAGTGCCCCAAATGCAGTGCGTGGGTGGAGGTGTTCGTTCCCTTGAACGAGCTCCCCACCCACCCCTGCGGGGTTGGCAAGAGATCCAAGCAGATGGAGTACAGAGGACTAAAGCGTGACACTAAGATTAGGAATAGCATCGGGTGACTGGCTTCACCCAGATAAAACTGGAAGAGAAGACCCGGTATGGGGAGGAAGCGGTTGGGCTAGACTAGGCCAATACGCAGACCTACTGCCGTTTGAGGTTTCTGTTGGAACCCTTGTGTGGTTCAAAGATCGCTTTGTTATTGTCGATGTATATAACGATACTTACGAAGTAGACATTATATACATGCAGCGGTTAATGCACGATGGGCTTAGACAGCATGTACCAATGGCTAGAGCTTCGGGTCAAAAGATCATTAACGACCTTGACGACTGGTATTGGGGTCTGTCTACGTCAAACATGGCATACAGACACAACCACCCCTCTACTAACAAAATGGAGAACACAAACTTCTACAAAACAATTCTTGCCAAATCGGATTTGGTGACCGTTAGCACTGAGTATCTTGCTGACCGGATCAGCTCTTTTGTAAAGTGTCCCATTCATGTTCTACACAACACCGTGGACATCTCTAAGTTCTCTCCCTACAACCATGCAGACACACCAATACCAGAGGTAGGGTGGATTGGATCGACACTCCACAGAAGCAACGACATAGAAACTGTTGCAGGAACTGTTGGGGCAATGGCTAAAACTAACAAGATTAAGCTTTTTCATGGTGGTCACCATGAGGGTGCCCCCACTTTTGCTAGTAAGCTGAAAGTACCAGAGGATCTTGTGCGTGTAGAGGGGTTGAGAACACCCGACCTGTACTCAGAACTAATGCAGATGGACATTGGAATAGTTCCACTAAATGACACACCATTCAACATGGCAAAGTCCGACATAAAAGGCTTAGAGTACTCTGCTGCTGGGATACCTTTTGTTGCCCAAAACTTACCAGCGTACGAAGCATTGACTAAAACCAATAAAGTAGGGTTAGTGGCTAAGAAGCCGTCAGACTGGATTAAGCATTTGACCACTTTGTCTAATTACAAAGTTAGAGCGGAGATGGGCAGCATGTCCAGAGAACTGATAGCTAATAGGGATCTAAAGTATGGTCTCAAGAACATCATAGAAGTGATTGAATCAGTATGATACTCCCCATGATACGACCGTATGAACACCGATGGTTGACAAATGCTGTGAACCTGGCCGAAATGTCAACGCACCCGCAGTGGAAAGTTGCCGCAATTCTCGTCAAAGGTGGCAGAGTGCTGAGTATGGGTGTGAATAGGTATAGAAATAGTCCGGCTAAGGTTGGATTGGAAGGCGTCTCCTATCACGCCGAAGAAGTTGCGCTGAAACGCGCGGGAGACGCTTCTGGTGCGACTATCTACGTAGCCCGCGTGACCAGAAGCGGATATCTTGGATTGGCTAAGCCCTGTGAAAAATGCCAAGAGTTGTTGGAGACCCACGGGGTACGTCGAGCTGTGTGGACAACCCAGCATGGGTACGGTAAGCAGCGTATTGAAAGCATGTCCATTTTTCGTTGAAAAAAAAAAGACAAAAAAAATAACCCCGGGGCTAGCGTAATGCTAACCCCGGGGTTATCCGTTTTTGGACGAGGCCACGATTAGAACGCGGCTATGTCAAACTGGCCAATGATATGGGATGTCATTAGGAACAGTTGGGAAATGCGGTGCGTAGTGATCTGAGAGTTTACGCACCAGATTTGATTGGTGAGACACCATCACCTTGCTTTCAACTTCCTCATCACTAAGCCACCAAGGCTGAACTGGTGGCAGATTTTGTATGATTGGGTGTTGGCCAATTATTACTGCGGCCTTGATTAGGCAAGTGTCTTTGTACCCTCTATCAGTCCATTCACCACAAATAGCTGCTTGGTACGCTAACAGAGCTTTTTCATATCCTGCCCACATCTTTACCGCTGGGTGGTTTCTCCAACCTGTGGAAACACCACACAAGCAGTTGATTATCTGTAGGTTTTCAACACGTTGCTTACCCAAACGCTTGTTGTCAAGAACTTGAGCGTTCTTTCTAAAGTCTCTCCCATACGGTAGAAACGTTTGCATGTCTACTCCTCGTTGTTGTGCTGTTTTCCGATGTAAGTTTCAAAAATTAACTTAGGTTTTTTACCGCACAACCTGCATGCACCACCTTGTCCAGGTGGTACAGCAGGCCAATCTCGGCAACACCTAGCTATCATCAACCCATCAAAGGCGACAAATTCGACAGAACTTTCACTCATCATTCACCGCATCTTCGTTGTACCACTCTTCGGCCAACTGGATAGCAGGGGAATAAGTATCCCATGTGTCATCATCTCCTACCATAATCCCGTATGGCACTTCCCCCCGGTCGCACAAATACTCAAACGCGGCGCGAATGTGTACCCATTGTTCATCATTGGACAATTTATCCCATTCCGGTCGGCACTGGCAGTCGTAAGACAGTGATCCACATCCACCCCCGCATGGGTATTCGCCCTGACAGTACCTACAAGGCTCTACAGAACCAGCCCAGCAGGTACACCCCCGCGTCAACACGGGGTCTGGACGATCATAATAGTCTTCGTCATCATCATACCTAAACATCAGTTCTCCTCAATGAGTACGTAACGGTCACCAAACTCAGGGTTCAACCCGAGGGTAGAACCAGAATCCCAGTTGACAGAGATTGTGCCGAAGTCATCAATAAAACTGACAACCCCCTCATCTCCCTGCTTTAGATTGGTATAAGGGTCATTCGTGTATTGCAACCGAATTCTTTTACCAATCATGTTTTTCTTGTACTGTGCTATTGCCATTTTGATTTTCCTCTTTCTAAGGGTTATCCGTACACAACGTCGCCAAACACGGCGTATTGCCAAAACAGATCTTGTGTTTCGCTGTCAAGATCATCTTCTATGAAACCGTTAATCACGTTTTGAGCCCAAACCTTGTCCGTGGGCAATGATTTCAAAACTTTGATCAGGTCTGGAATACTGAACGTATTGGTTACTTCCCCATCACCGTCAGGGTCAGTCATGGTAATCGTTATACTATAGTCGCGTCTCACAACATGGGTTACCCACTCAAACCACTGATTGTCAGTGAGCATTCTCAAAATTTTACTGTCTTCCATGACTATAGTTTTTGGCAATGCTATAGTAAACATTGTTTTTGACATATTGTTCTCCTTTACATCTCTTTCTGTAGTGTGTCTGGGTTGTAACCGATGTCGATTAGGAACTCTCTGAGTCTCTTTATCTCGGCATTGAGGGCATGGTAAAGGTGTTGTCTTTCGATGTTCTCAATCAACGCCACCTTTTCCAAATGTTCTGGATTACAGCAGAGCGTGTTACGGCAAAGGTGGTCCAGAGTTTCTGCTTTGGTCAAACTTACATGCTTATGCTGCTCGTAAGACCATCTGTGTGCTTGATAGGCTTTGTTGCCTATGTACATTCTTCCGTAGCTTTTATCTACGGTTCCTGTCCATATCCAACACCCATCATCCGTTTTCTTTATGTTTTTCCAGAACTTATCTTCTGGAAGTTTTGATTCCTCAATTACATGCAGAACCCCATCACGTTTTAGTTGTTTGTAATGGGCTGCACATAACCCTCTTGCTACGACCGGTTTGTTACATACCGGCCCTTTACATAGAGCCATAAGTACTCCTTGGATTTGACGTCGTCACGATTGCGACGAGGTCAAGTCTACATCAACGTCAACGATTCCACGCGCTCTGCGAACGTTTTCACGCTCTTGAGGAGTCATCCCTCCGAATATGCCAAAGGAATCTTCGTACAGGTTAAAGCTAAGGGCATACTCAAGACACTCCTCAGTAACAGGGCAAGTGCTACATATCTTCTTGGCAGCGTTTGAGTTCATACCACGCTCTAAGAAAAACACTTTTGTAGCATTTGGTACACTCTTGCACACTGCTTTCGAAACCCATTCGCTGTGGTCTTTGACCATATCTAACCTCCTAAACTTATGTTGTATAACCGTTTGAAATCACGTCTTATGGGGTGTAAAGAAGACTCAGTTCCGTGTGTTGAGTACACAGGGCCATCGACTCCGTTTGGCGGGCGTATGATATACCCGCCAGACTTCTTCCGCTCCACTTTAAACCCCATACTTTCGATCTCTCTAAACAGTTTCTTTACTGATTTAGAGGCGTGCTGCTTTACCATTTTTACTCACTCCATGGACCCATTGCCGCCTGTAGTGCAGCAACACCTTTTTGTAGGCGCTCTTCCATGTCCTTTTGATCCGAGCCCCAATCCATGTTGTCAATAACTGCTCTAATTGAGAGCAGTCTAAGCATGTGATGCAATGGGCCCTCGGAATCCTTGGCGTCTGAGATTTCAAACGCATCGTCATATTGTCTCCACATCGCTGAGGTCATCTCAATGGGAGATTGAACCCAAATGTACAGCATTACATTTGACTTCTCTCCAGGGTTGTCCATCTTACTAGCTTTGGCTGGAGCAACAAACCCAAACGACTGGGAATTGCTCATAGACCCCGGCGTGTTTACCAGCTTGATAATGGATTCGTACATATCATCCTGTTCAACAAGGTGAATTGGTTCCGTAAAATTGGTTCCATTGAACGTCAACAAGACGGGTTCAAAATCGTCGAAGACGTTGATGTTACAAGCCTCCGAAAACCCTTTGGTGATGGTGTGTAATGCTTCTACTGATGCCATGCTATTTTCCTGTGCTTTCTGGTTGTGTTACTGCCAAGGCAGCGCTTACTTGGGATCTGATGTCAAGAAGAGCGTCAACTATTTCAGAGGACGAACTAATTGATGTGTTCTTTATGTTTGACATTGTTTTGTCAATCACCAGCAAAGCCTGTTGAAGAGGCCCTACAGTATTCCTGGGGTCTACTTCAGGGCAAGCCTCGTATATTTCTTGGAGCAGGGTTTCTGCACTCATTGTTGTTCCTCAATCACTAGTTGTTCGTTTGCAATTGTCATTACAACTTGGTAAGACGTCGTTACAGCCTTACTATTGTGCTCTTCTGTTTCCCAGTCGGTATTCCATTGACCAAGAGACTTATGTATAGCACTGAGAAACTCGTCTGGAAAGTAGGACGACAACCACATTGACCAGTTGGCCCCATTCCCCTTGATGTTCTCGCACTTTGCTCCGAGAACGTACTTCTTGCCACCCCTCTTAAGGAACGTCACGCAGACGTTGGCAAACTCTTTCGTGTCGTCCAAGTACTCGGTAGTTACATACTTGTCTCTAACACTCTGAGATAAGCTGTCGTCAAGCTCGTTACGTATCAAAAGCATTGCCGACAACGGTTTGTATTTTGTTGTTACTTCCATGTCACTCCACTCCATAGCAAATGTTTGAGTATTCTTCTAACGCTTCACATCTGTTGCACGTGTACGTGCACGGCTCTAGTTCAGTAACATCGAGCGTTTCGCATGTGCAATCCATATCCCGTATCAACGGGATTATTTTGTCCACCAACTCCCACAGTCTTGTTGAAGTTGTGTAGACAGCATTTATGATTGCCACGTCAACAGAGTTCATTCTGTTGTACTCTTCGGGCATAGCAGCTCCTATTTCACTCGTAGTTGCTTGTACTCTGTTTTCTTTGTTACCTTGTCAACGACGTCTTCGCTTATATCTCCCATCTTCACGGCAGCGTCTATCAAACTAGAATCGACTGCTGGCTTTGTGATCTTGTTGAACAGAGCTGGCTTGATCAACGCCTTTAACACAGAGGCGTCGAAAGATCTGCGGGCTAGAACCTTGAGTTCGATACTGGAGTCTTCAACACTTACTGTCACAACACCACACTCAAACATTAACTCTTTTAGCTCTGCGTCAAGTCTCAAGAATTCTTGCTCAATTTGTTCAAACTCCTTCTTCTTCTGTAGCCACGTCTTGGCCAGATTGTTTATGTCTTTGATTTTTTTGTTTGTCATCTTGTGGTTTCTTTCTCTTGTAGGAGTCAAGGACTCCATTTTGAATTTCTTCTAACAACACTTCTGCTTCACCGTCGATGAGTATCCCGGTTGCAAAAGCCTTCTCTTCCAGAACAGCCCATAGGCGCTCGTCTACAGTAGTTCTACCGTCGATGTGGCAAAGAGGGATGGTAATGTGTACGTCTTGCGTCTGAGATATTCTGTGCAATCTGTCCTCAGCCTGCTTTAGAGACGCAGGGTTCCACGGTAGCTGGGCGATTATTCCACGGGTGTTTTTGTTTTTACCATCTCCGGTAAGCGTCAAACCAGTACCAGCAGAGATAATCTGCCCAACCAACACTCTAGAAACACCACTGTTAAAATCCACAACAGCCTTGTTCTTTGCTTCCTGTGTCATGCCACCACGTATACAAGATACGTTGTACTTAGCCAACCCAGACACCAACTCATTCATGGTGTCTACGTGCTCAGCAACGATAAAGACGCCACCAGGCTCATTGTCTAGTATCTCTGATACATGCTTTATCATTGCCTTTGCTTTAGCCCTACCAACATGTTTACGTAAGTAACCAAGCTGTACAAGAGCATAGGCTCTCTCCGCACCCGTGGTGTCTCTGTCCATGGAATCCAACCAAGCGATAAGATCGTCTTCGCATTCTATGTAATCCAACACGGCATCTCCCTCACCCTCTAGAACGACCGTATTTCTGAACTTAGGTGGAAGATCAATTACATCTTCACGCTTACGTCTAAACATAAACGTGTTATGCATTCTCTCTCTAAGTTCAAGGTCGTTTGACGAGGTTCTACCAACTTTTCTACCATCGGCTGTTGTTATACCAGACCATGGTGCATATCGTTGGTAGAAGTTACCAACACCACCAATACCAACCCATGCGTTAGGGCCCAGAGTGTCTATCTGTGTTACCAACTCTAAGTTTCTACCGTTTGGGGCAGGAGTTCCTGACATAAGAACTCTTACGGAATCTTTAGGTAAGCTCTGACTAAGGTTAACCAAACTTTTGGTACGCTTAGATGCGTTCTTAAAGAAGTGTGCTTCATCAACTATGATGGCGTCGATTTGACCCATCAAGGAAACGACCCAGTCGAAAAGGACTGCGTTGCCTATGATGTAGATATCTGATGGTGGTAATTGGTAAGGAGATTTTCCACGGAGAGTCGTTACTCTAACGTTGGGGCTGAACTTAGCTATTTCTAGCTCCCAGTTAATGATCAGACTTGGCGGAACAACGATAAGAACCTTTTGGTTTTGTTGCTGTACCAACGCAGTTGCAATTGCGATTGCTACTGCTGTTTTACCAAGCCCCATATCCATGGCTAAGTATGATTGCTGTTTTTCTACAGCCCAGTTGAATGCCTCCTCTTGATAAGGTAAGAGGGGTAGTTGTAGGTCGGGAATAGCCAGCGGAGTGGACGGCGCCGCGTTTGCGACGTGGCGCCGTCCGTTATCCCCACTCATTCTTCTCCTGCAAACAGAACGTTACCCAAATCATCAAAGAACGTTAGAGAAGCAGCATTCGCTGGGTGTCCCCATTGGCATCCAAAGTCTTCAGATGACCATTCTACGATTAGCTGCATAACGTCTTCAAACGTTGGATTAGGGTACTCCCCGTTCTCTTGAAGAACAGAGAGCACATCCTCGGTTCTGTACACTATTGCTTTCACAACAGTGATTGCTTCTGGGTACTCAGGGTCTCCAACTGTGTCAGAAACTTCTGACCATTCCATGTTTCCTCCTACGCTAGGAATCCGGTTAGTGCTAGTTCAACCTGCTTCGGGAGATCAGCCACGTTGGTGATACCAATTGCAACGTGAGCACCTTTATTGTTCACCAAGTTGAGTGCGTAATCTTCCGAGTAGCTGAGGCCAATCAACACCCAATGCTGGTTCGGTTGAACGAACGGTATGACACTGTTTACCCCCGACCAGTGGCCGTCAGTCAACACTACAACCAAGTGCTTCGTTTTTCCAGCATTTTGGTTTTTGATTTGTTGAAGACTGTCAAGCGGGTTAGTACCACCGCCGTCGTGTACCTGCAAGGCGTGTGCTTCTTCGTCACTATCCCACAGTAAGTATGCTTGCGTATCAAATGTAGACACGGTACAAGGAATACTCAGAGACTCACACGCCTTTCTGATACCATACGCGCCAGCAGACAACTCATCCATCCATTCGCCCATTGACGACGATGTGTCAAGGAGAACAGAAACAGCAAGGTCGTGACCGTGATTACCTTCGCCCTCGTAGTCCAACCAGTAGTCCGTGTCACCAGGCTCTTTGAGTTTGTAAGTTGTGGGGTCTAGGACACCGTCTTCTTGGCGGAACCGCCATTGAGGATCAGCAAATACAGCCAGTGGCTCTAACGCGTTGAGCATCCCGTTCTCGACCTCCTTGGCTCTAAACAAGACCTTGCTTGACATTTGGGTTGTCGCTGAGTTGTGAGGAACATCAAGACGCAGCTCGTTGTTTACTTCGGCAATAAACTTTGTTGCATCATCCGTTGATACAAGTTTATTGGAGTACTGCTCATGCATTTCTCTCATCTTGCGTCTTAATTCCTCGTAGTCAACACTAGACTTTACGACGCCACCAGTACCCGTTGATCCACCAGCATCTGAATCTTCACCAGATTTGGTTTCTTCACTAGAAGAATCGGATTGTGAATTAGAGGAATCGTTGGACTTTACACCAACACCAGAGGAACCTTTGTTGACCTGGCCTGTGTCCTGACCCTCTTGCTCATTTTCCTGGGGATTGTCTTCATTTGAGATTTCCCAACCCTTGGAAGGGTCACCAAAGTCAGGTTTCTCATTAACTACTGTTGGCGAATGGTAAAGGTTACCTGGATCTTGGTGCGGGTTGCCCATCGTTGGGTTTCCTTGGTTCTCACCATACTCGGTTTCTGAATTCTCTGGACGCCATTCCTCCAAAAGGATTGACATTTTAGAGATAGCAGAGATCACTTCATGAATCGTTTTGGATTGCCGGTACACATGAATCTGGTTCTCAATACGATCTACGAGGTCTCTGCTCTTACCTTCACTTTCTGCGTATTGGTAAGCAAACTCACGCATCGAGTCTATAAGTTCTTCTCCAAGATGCGTTCTTGTGACCACACCTGGCCATGAGTAACCAGGAACCTCAGAAGAGACTAGGAAGTTGAGAACCATTGTCTTGAAGTAATCTTCCATCACTGGGTTACTTCTACTCATTTGGTCTTCCATCCTACCGTCTTCTAGTATTCCCCAAGCAGATTTAAGATCCTCACGGATTTTACCAAGACGATCAATATGCTGATTCATGCACCACTGCTTTATAAACTGCTCTTCGTCTCTAGCACATTTAGCGTTAGTTCTTACCTGCTCTGCCATGTCTTCAGTGGTCACGGAGTACTTAAGACCACTTCCGATTTCCTGTTTGTAAGCAGGGAACGCTTCGACAATTGCGTTCAAGTGGTCATTGTCAGTTGAGAAATATCTATTTACAACTGTCAACGGATACCAACCTCGCTCAATCAAAGCACAATCGAACAGCGCGTTGAATGGAATGGTACAAAGTATGTGACCAGCTTCGTGGTATATTGCACCCTTGAGTGACATCAACGTTGATGCTGTTTTGTCAAGATCAACGTTACTAAACGCGTTCGGTGACAGCGAAACGTCAATGTCAGTGAAGTTAGTTGAAGCTTTTACATTACCATCTATATACCTACTGATACTGACGGTGACTCTGGGATTTACATCAAACGATGTAATTACTTTTTGCGCTCTCTGAGCAATCACATAAGACAACGCATTAGCAACTTCCGATGATTTCATGCTTTTTTCCGTCATCATCATCACTTTTTCACTACTCGCCTCAGTCATGTTAAGTAAGCGCACCACCTCCTGTCTATTTGTCTCTTCGATGCGCTTAGCTTCGCGGCGCGTGGCCGCTCGCTCTGAGGCACGCAGTTTTGATATTTCATCTGATACTTTCTTTCTTGCTGCCATGTGTGACTCCTATCACAGTGTTTGTGTTCTGCTATAGAACTGATTGAATTGCGAAGTTGCTTTTGAACCTTCGTTCACTGAGTCAATTGACTTGGACTCACCCTCCGTGGAAAGCACATCTTCAATGGAAACTTCAGCGGGCTGAGGCTCAAACTCCTCTTTGAGCAACTCTGTAATGCTACGGTCCTTGATGATTTCTGATACAACGATCTTCTCGTTGTTGGAAACAAACTGACCGCTGAACGCCCACAGTGCGTATTCGACGCCAAGGTTGGCAAGGTCGCCTTCCAGAAGCTGGAGGGCCTTCGTACCAATCGGAGTTGTGATGGAACGTTGAGCTCTGGCGTTGCGCAGAGCCTGCCCCAGCAATCGAACGGCAGGAGACTTGATGATGCGCTTCTCCACGTCATCATCGTAATTCCACTCCAACAGCTTGAAGCGGTTGGCGAAAGCTTCGTTGGTCTTCGCCATACCAGCATAGCCAGGGTTCCAAGAGGCAAGAACCCACAGGTCCTTGCTTGCCTGCACTGTCTCCGGGCGATACGCACCGAAGTGCTCTTCCTCTCCGGTGTCAGGGTTGGTTACCGTTGTACCCTTCCACACCGGACGACGCACGTTCACAAACTGATGGCGGTTGTCCAACAGCGGGTGGATTGCAGCGGTAACAGAACCGCTCATTGCGTTCACCTCGTCAAGATACAAGATGCCACCGAGTCTCGCTGCGAGAGCGACGATGCCTTCCATCCAAACGAGTTGCTCCTTGCCATTGACAATGACTGGGCGATACTGACCGAACAAGTCGTGATCGCTGATTGCCGATGAACCGGACAACGTAAACACCGGTAGGGGCTTCTTAAGACCCATCACCTTTGCTGCTTCAAACGCCATTACCTGAACCAAGAACGTCTTACCTGAGTTTGTGTCGCCAACCAAAGCGACGTTGATCGGGTATCCGTCGTTCTCCTTACGACGCTCAAAGTAGCTGAGCATGACTTCGATGTCTGTCTTACCGCCGGCAAGGGTACGGCTGACGTATTCCTTGGGGTTGATGGACGGACGGAAGTCGTCGAGCGAGGGGTCGTCGAGACTCTCGATCTTAAACTCGCTCATGATTATGTTGTTGGGCACGGCGCTGGACGGGCTGGCGGTTGCGTCGGGAACTCGTCCAATGAGATCGACGCCCTTAGGCAGGATCTCGACCTCACCGAGCAACACATCATCGAAGTTGACTCTGATTTTGCTGCCGGGACCACCGGGCAACAAATCAGCCCTCGTTACCGTGCCTTGTGCTCCGGCGAATGGCGGGTATTTACCGACGACCCGCATGCCGTTTTTGAGCTCTTTGACTGATGCCATTATGTTTTTCTCCTGTTTGGGTTACCTGTGTGGGGATCACACAGAGATCAATTGTTGTTTCCAAAGAACTTATTGATAACGCTGTCGGCTTCTTCGGCTTCAGCAGAATCATTACCTTTGGGCATTACTTCTTCCTTATTCAAGCCAAGAATTGAACAAAGTTCGTTGAGTGCGCTTTCGATCTCAGAAGAAGCAAGTGAGTATTCCATGCGACGAATCTCCAGATCTTCCACGTGCTTCCGCTTGTTGCGTTCTGTAATCATCTGCGCAAATTCTTCTGCCATTTGCCGCAGTTCTTCGTTTGGCTCATCATCATCGTCGTCGTTTTGCTCCAACGATTCCTCATATGCAGCGCGCTTGTTGGCGCGTGCCCCCTCGGGGTCATCGATGTACTGCAGGTGCTCCATGATTGGAAGAGCCATTATTGCTGCTTTTCCAATATCTTCTTGATTGAGTCCCGTCATGACAGTCATGGCTTCCGTAAACTTGTCCATGTACTTTGACACGAGGTTGGGGTCCTTGTGGTTATGGAGGTAATCCTCCATAACACGCCGAGTCATTTCAGCGGTAATGCTGCCAAGCCACACAAGGTCATGGGTTGTGCACATGTTCTCCCATTCTTCGGGAGTTGCTGGTGAAGTTCCCAGGTCATCGAAAATGTCGTAGTGGTTGTCAGGGTTCATGTCTCCTCATTTCGCATTCATGTAAGAACGATTGGCGGATACCAAATCGTCGGTTGGTGCACATATGATTGGTGTGCTTTTGTGGACACCGAGTATTACATACTCGGTTTGCTTGAAGCCTTGCTTGTAGCAGGCTGGTTCGGTGCAGTAGTTGTACGGCCGATCTGGGTGCATCAGCTCGTTACAATACACACATCTGTTTTCTGTGTCAGAACTCATTTTGTTCTTCTCCAATCCATTCTGTTAGGAACTCTTTGATCATAGATCTGGCAAGAAATGTCGAAAGATACGACAACACAGTTGAAAGAATATAAGTGTTTGGAGGAGTGAACGAGTACCAATAACCGGTAACGTCTGTGCTCCCATCGATTCTTAAACCTCTTGCCAAATCTGTGTCGGCAGTTTCTTCTGTGTTGTCCGTTGGTTGCTCGCGGTCTGGGTTGTCCAACCACGCTCTTACCGGAATCATTTCGTCCTGGTACATCAGTCCCACGGAGACTGTTATCCCATCTTGTCTGAGATACAACTGAACCAACGAATTGTTGTTGTTGTCAATTCGGTGCTCAATCTCAGTGTTTAGTTTTACTGCTCCAAATGACTTTGGAAACATTTTTCCTCCTGTTTAATTCATTGAGTAAAACTCGGTTGACATTGGACCTAGTGCGTGATTTACCTTGTTACCTAACTCAGTAAGGTAATCAAAACACTCTTGAGCCGTGTCAAAGGATTTGGTTTCGCAACCTTCCTTGACCGTAATCTCTGCCACCCATTTGTTGATTAGTTTGTTGGGTGGGTGAACCCAAACTTTGATGTTGAGGTGTTTACCCATCACAGCACCGGAATGGGTAGTCCGAGGAGGACTCCGGGAGTAAAGCACTCACCGGATTCCTCGCCAGCCATACCAACTATGAATGTTCCACCAATGGCTCGTTCGATGTTCAGAGCGAGCGTAGCATCACCGATTGCTTTACCCGGAATTGGGTTTGTTGCAAGCATGACCTGGATGATCTTTGCGTTCACAAAGTCGTCGGGATCAAGACCATCTTTGTCCAGTTCGGACCCAAGAAACAGGACGTCACCTGGCTTTTGTGTATCGAACTTGTCGACCAAAATCAACAATCTCTCAATACTTTCGGACTCAAGCTTGACTTTCATCGAAGCAAACGGGCCGTTGTCTGACGGTATGTCCCCAACTGAGAGGATTATGGCGTTCTTCAACTGACTATAATATTCGCTGAAGAATTGAATGGCACCGGACTCTTGCAAAGTCTCGGTTGTTTTTTCGATGTCGTGGCTATCCATGTTGTCCTCCTTTGGACGGTTTTTCGGTTGGAACGGTGGACTGTCCACCGTTATGTGCGCTTATGCACGCAGGGCAATTTGTCGGCCAGGGTTTCCTAAACTTCAACTTGCTCCTATGATCGAATGTCCGTTCGGTTTTGTGGCCGCACGGGTGCATGTAAATGATTTTGGCCATTGAAAAAACCTCCTGTTGTGAAGCCAAAAAAAAAGTATGCCCCCCTAGTTAAAGGGGGGCATACCTTTCCACCAACGAGCATGGCCATGCTCGCAGGATTTCCTGCTTTAAGAATAGCCAGGGGGCATTGGCAGGCAAACACCCCTTTCGTATGTATCGTTAAGATTATTTACGTTGTGCTACGTAGTCCACAACAACGGCTCCGTTAACGTCAACATCATTGATAACGGTTTGCTCCCGGCATAATCTCTAGCCTCTACTCACCCGCTGTTTACTGCATTTGGTGACTCTGCAGTCCTACTGTGGTTTTGTTTATGGGATTTTGGGCCCTGGCTCTATCCGTCCTAGCATAACTTGATAAACCAACTTGTGAATACAACTTGGCAATCTAAGTCAGGGGCACTCAACGGAGCTTGGCACTCGCCGTAAGGCCATAAACCTGGGTGCTAAGTAGAAAACCACCCAGTCCTATTATCCAATCACCAAGTCCGAAAGACTTGGGATGGACGAACCAACCTCGTACACCTTGTCGGTGTTGAGGTAACCCGACCACCGATCGTTGCTCGCGTGACCGCGAACGAACGGGCGCCACCGATGACCAACACGGGGTTGCTCAGTGCGCGTGAGGTGGACGATGTACGAATCGGTACATAAACCGAACTTGTCAAACCGAAGCATGGTTGAATCGGCGTACACACGATACGTCGCCAACTCGGTGAACACAGCCAGCACTTCTCGGTGGTGCTGTGGTTGAAACCAAGAGAACTGAACATGCTCTGCTTGATTGGTGATCAGATGACCACTCTCCAAAGTGTAGACGCTACACCACATGGGGTAGGTGTAATGCATGTGCTCGACATGGCGAGCATGCGAACCATCATCGAAGATGACGGTCTCTCGCTTCTCTGTGCATTCGATGACTGCGGAGTTGTGGTGTTTACACAACCTCGGCAGCACCGCCACATGAAACAATTTGTCTGCTCTTTCTGCTGTACTGAAATTTATCATGTTGTCTCCCGTCTGATTGGTTTGTAAATGTAGGTTGTAGCAGCGGGTTACCTTTCTCAGGCTCATGAGACTGAGGGTGTAACGTAATGTGGAACGCAGGTCCCCCTTTACCCGAAAGGACTAGGGCTAGCTGCTACAACCAGCGCGTCAGGTAGGGGTCGAACCTACAGCCTACGGATTAGAAGTCCGTCGCTCTGTCCATTGAGCTACTGACGCTTATGTATTACACATCGTGCAATACAAGCTCCGCATCTCTGCGGATCTTTTGAAGCGCTTGTGCTTCCAAGCGCCTCACTTCCTCTCTTGTCTTATTCAAGACAAGAGCAACCTCTCCCAATGTCATCGGGTCACCAACATGGCGCCCAGGACGCGGGAGCAAGCCAAACCGCATCTCCAGAATACGGGTTTGTTCGGTTGACAAGGATTGATAAAGCACCTCCCTCTCATCTTGAGAGTAGTTACGAAGGTCAAGATCCATCATGTTTGTTTCCTTTCTCTTGATGGAGTGGGGCGTGTAGGGATCGAACCTACGACCAAGGAATTATGAGTTCCCTGCTCTGACCACTGAGCTAACGCCCCATGTGAGTAGTTTTACGACTTGCTCACGAGGTCGGTCAGACGATTTACGGCTGGGTACGCCGATCCAGCTCATTGATGAGGTTACTCATGGGCACATCCAAGGACGAGACATCGAAGTTTGGATTGTACTTGAGGGTGCTCTCACGCACCTGCGACAGCCGCGCGTAACGGCTAAAGATCTCGTCTTCTGAAAGGGACGAAAGATCCACCTTTTCCTCCTTGTACTCGGGTCGGGCCTTCGCCCACTCCCGAGACTGCTCCGAGATCCAAGAAGACCTGGCGGCCCTCCTGAATGCCTCGTCGCTGAGATGTCTGTTGTACCGCATTTCCATGATGAACTCTCTGGCGAAATCATCGGGGTACCCCAAACCCTCCACCAGATACTTGCGTATTTCGATCTCTTTGTCACCGTCGATCATGGCCTGCTCACTTTCCACAGGAAAGCCCACATCCCCAAGAGGAACACGGTTCCTCCAATTGTCGCAACTGTGTACATTTTTTACCTTTCTCTAATGGCCACCGGGCGGTGGCAGTGGTAGGAGAGGGAGTCGAACCCCCGAGACGGAACATTTCTGTTCGGTTTCCAGAAACCGCACTGGCTTCCTACCTTGTACACGTCTCTCCGTGTTTGTCAAGCCTAGTGTCAGGGGCACTTCCCCCGGCTTTCGGGTACTACATGAGGGTATCATCCACACCCCTCCCCTGAGAACTCAACCTCCCAGATTGGCGAGGTCGTCCTGCATCGCGTCGTGCGCCCCCAGAGGGACGTACACGACAGGAATCGTTGTGGTCGTGGTCACAGGCGGAACATTTTCGCCCTCCCTGAAGGTGAAGATACACACGACAAAGGCAATGATGATAAGGATAGACAACTTTCGCATCAGAACATCCTCAACGTTTCGCCCAGCCAGATACGCAGGCTGTATGCCTCCTTGCCAGAGGACGAAATCAACTTCATCTCGTCCACGGTCACGGTAATTTCGCCCGCACCGGAATCGATGCACTTACACACCCACCTCTTCAAGGCAGGGTGTACCTGATTGATTTCGATGATCTGAGCGAGATTGGGCGGGAAATCCAGCCAATCACCCACTTCAGGACCATTGTCTCCCACTTCAGGGCGAATCACAGAGTAGTGGGATCGCCTTTCTTGCCATAACCTGGGCATACAGCCCCCTTTCTAATGATGGTGCTATCAACAGTGATGCTCACAACACCTGGTTTGTACAACAGCGATACCGCTATGTTTGGGGCAATACAGCGGAATAGCAACTACTAATGGGGGGTAAGTAGTGCTAAAGCAGGCATCACACCGCAGTTACGCAGCGGAGCCAACCTGTAGCCCCAAACATAGGGCACTTTGTGACAAATGTCACGCGATGTAACTATTGTCACACGCATGAGACAAATGTCACACTCGAGACCAACGCGCGCACACGTAGAACGACACCCTTGACGCGCACACGCTTGCGACGCGCGCACGTCCAACGCACGGCGCGTCTGCCAATAGGCAAATTTTTTTAGCAACTGAATGTCCCCATTGTGGGACACTCAGTCGCCTGCTACTTTCGGTCAATACACTCCGCATTGTTTCGGAGACACAAAGAAAGCGGTGGGTCGCCCACCGAAATGGACGACCCACTCAACTTCTTCAGCCTGCCGAGAGCACCTCGATGAGGTCGGTCATTGCGTCACTCAGGGGCTGAATCAGAGCCTTGAGGTCGTCGGTGACGACACCCTGAGTAGTGACGCTCTCGGTCAGGGCATTGGCGTCGGCAATCAACGCCTCCAACTTCTGACCGAGGGTCTTCACCTTGCGAATGGTGGTGGCCTTGCCAGCAGCAGCCCTTTCCGCCTTACGCTTCTCGCGCACGGTTTCCAGGTCGTTCGTCGCCAACTTGCCAGCGACGTCCGTGTCACCCTCCACCCACTTCATCGGCACGGGGTTGCCCAGAGAGTCCAACTTCTGCGACGGCTTGCGCTTGAAGCGCTCCTCAATCGCATCGAATGAGACACCCAGACGACTCTGCTTGTAGACGAAGTTCGCCACACTCAGAGCAGTCTCCGCACCAGTGATCTTGGTGAAGTAAACGACGCGAGCGGTGTGAAAGAGCCGCCCGACTTCGTTCTTATGTAGCCCGCTTGCGCGACCGAAGTCTGCCTGCGAAGCCTGACCGAGAATGACCTTGAGGAAGATTGCCGGAAGCGAGAGAATCTTTTCCCCGACGCGAACGCCGGATTCTTGATACTCCGAAATCTCCCGAAGAATCTTCTTCTGGTCATCGGTGACCACGAGGTTACCCCCGACAGCCACCTCCTCCACTTGCGTAGTGGTTGACATGACTGTCTCCTTTCCCCGTGAGGGGATTAGCCCCGACGGTCTCCCATCGGGGGGGTATGTGTGGTGTGTGTGTGGGGTGGGGAACTAGTCCCCCCCACAAGGTCAATCCTGCCTCCCCTGCCAACATGGGTGTAGGGGTCACCTCCCGATGATCACCCCACTACGCAATAGCCCTATTCTGCAACTTAACCGGTTACATCGTAAAGCGGCCCAACCG